>OGOJ01000402.1_pt1 | contig 40803 bp, 26 predicted proteins | sample 1552601 | NCBI WGS metagenome assembly OGOJ01 (sample SAMEA2580184, study PRJEB22360) | human gut metagenome | biome: human gut; feature: human-associated habitat; material: faeces | place: Denmark | collected 2008/2010
TCGAGGTGTAGTCAGATTACGGGAATGCGTAGCATGTAGTAATCTGATTAATCATCATTTTAAATTATATCATAACTATTCTTACAGAAGAGAATAGTTAAAATACACAATAAGGAGATTACAATGAATCAGTCAAACTGTATCGTCGCCCAGTCAGGCGGCCCAACTGTTGCAATCAACGCAAGCCTTGCAGGAGTCATCGCAGGAGTAAAAAGCTCTGAGAAATACGATATCTGCTATGGCGCCGTAAACGGAATACTCGGCATATTAAATGAGAATTATCTCAATCTGTCAGATATTTTTGCAGATGATGCTAATCTTGAAAAACTTAAGACCACACCTGCCATGTATCTTGGCTCATGCCGCCACAAGCTCCCTGATTACAAGGATGATGATTCACCATATGTATACATCTTCCACCAGTTCGATAAGCTTTCTATAAAAGCTTTCTTTTACATCGGTGGAAATGATTCGATGGATACCGTATTAAAGTTATCCGATTATGCAAAAAAAATCAACAGTGATGTGAAAATTATAGGGATTCCAAAAACCATCGACAATGATCTGTGCATGACAGACCACACTCCTGGCTTTGGCTCTGCCGCCAAATATATCGCATCAAGCATGCTTGAGATAGCCCATGATACCTTTATCTATGCTGTTAAGAGTGTGACAATCGTTGAAATCATGGGACGTGACGCAGGATGGCTCACTGCCGCTTCCGCTCTCGCACGTAATGAGTACAATACAGCGCCTCAGTTCATCTATCTGCCTGAGGTGAATTTCGACAAGGACAAATTTGTTGCCGATATAAAAGAAGCCCTTACGCACACTAACAATGTAATAGTTGCCGTATCCGAAGGAATACATGACGCAGACGGCTCATACATTACATCATCAAAGGCCGCATGTGACCAGTTCGGACACCAGCAGCTAAGCGGTGCCGGAAAGGCTCTTGAGTTCATTGTGAAAGAAAACATCGGTGTCAAGGTGCGCTCTGTAGAGGTAAATGTGCTCCAGCGCTGTGCCTCACACCTTGCATCATTAACCGATATCGAGGAATCTTTTGCTCAGGGTAAAAAGGGTGTCACTATTGCAGCAGAGGGTGTGACCGCATCAATGGTATGCTTAAAGCGCATCTCAAATAATCCTTATCAGGTGGAATACACATATTCTGCTATCAAGGATATCGCAAACGAGGCCAAGTCTGTGCCAAGAGAGTGGATCAATGATGCGGGCAATGATGTGAAGCCTGAGCTTATCGAATACTTAAAGCCACTTATTCAGGGAGAAACCGCTGTAGCCTACAAGAATGGTCTGCCTGACTATATGGATGTGTCACATCTTCACAAATGTAACTGATTTTAGCTGCCGCCTACACCCCGGTGTGGGCAGCAACAGCATATCTCCAAGGAGGTCGATTTACATGAAGAAAAAAGTGCTTATAACCTGCGCCGTTGTGCTTGGTGTGCTTTTGGCCGTTTATCTTGGCTTTGCCTTTTATTTTAGCAGCCACTATCTGTTCAACACAAAGATTAACTCTGTAAAATACGCAGGGAAAACTGCAAAAGAGGCATTAGAAAAAAATACAGCCCTAAGCCGCGACTATCTGCTCACAATCACTGATAGAAAAGGCAACAGCTTTTCACTTAAGGGACCTGATTTTTCCTATGAATATGTCTCAAACGGTGACGAGGAGCAAATCCTAAAAAGCCAGAATGCTTTTACATGGCCTGTCAGTCTCTTCAAAGCTCAAAACTATACTCTAAAGGGTTCGTCCAAATATGACGATGCCACTTTGGCTGAAAAGCTCAAGGCTCTTGATATTTTCAGTGATGACTACATTGAAAATCCGGAGGATGCCCACATCGAGATAAAAGACGGCAAATACGATGTGATTGAAGAGAAAAATGGCTGCAAACCGATATATGACAGCATCCTTGCCGAAGTAAAGGACGCCCTGGACAACGAGCTCCCAAAGCTTACCTTAAGTGATGACTGTTATGAAGCTCCAAAAATCACAAAAAACAGTGATACTATCAAAAATGAAAAAGAAGCCCTCGACAAATACACTGCTTCAACCGTCACTTACAAAATTGAAGGTGCCGACGAGAAGCTTGACTCAGCCAAAATCCTTGATATGCTAAGCATCTCAGATGACGGCAGCGTGAGCATAGATGATGCCAAGGTCACTAAATATGTCCAGCAGCTTGCTTCCAAATACAATACCTTCGGCCGCAAACGCTCATTCAAAACATCCTCAGGTGACACTATTGAAATAGGTGGTGGAGACTACGGATGGGTAGTCAGCAAGAAAAAAGAGAAAGCCCAGCTCCTTTCAGATTTAGAGGGAGGCAAGCCAGTGGAAAGAGAGCCTGTTTACGAGCAGACTGCTCTCTACCGAGGCGCTGACGACATAGGTAATACATACATAGAGATTGACTACACAAAGCAGCACATGTGGTATTACAAGGATGGTGCTCTCCAGATGGAGTCTGATTTCGTATCAGGTAATCTCGCCCGTCAGAATGGTTCCGTAGATGGTGTATACAAAATTGTTTACAAACAGAGAAATGCTACTCTTGTCGGCGAGGGATACTCTTCTCCTGTCAGCTATTTCATGCCGTTTGCCTACAATATAGGTATCCATGATGCCAGCTGGCGTGATACCTTCGGAGGAACAATTTACAAAACCTCCGGCTCACACGGATGTATCAATGTGCCGCCTTCTTTTGCAGAGCAGCTGTTCAACGCTGTGGATAAGGGCACTCCTGTTGTTGCCTACTACAGAGAGGCTGTCACTCTGACAAACAATGCTGCAAAGATGTCCAATGCATACTCGTATGTAGCTCCTGATGCTGCGCAATAGATGTGGATTGCTTGGTATTTTTCAATAATACGGGAAGACGACCGGCGCATGGGGATTGGCCCGCCTTCCCTTACTCTTTCGCTATATTCATGCGATTTTTCCATCTGAAAGTGTGTTAAAATCTGCTTACATTGAAGTATTTTCCACTACTCCTTTTACAAAAAAGTATGTTACGTGACTTGCCAATATTAAATTTTCAACACAAAAAGCTTTCAGCCACAACGTAAGGGGCGTAAGTCGCCGGAGTGACTGCCCTGCAGCATAGGCGCTCTTTCGTAAGCGCATAGCGTAGCTGCCTAGATACTGTAGAATTATGCACACGATACATAAAAATGAGCTCCCAAGGATGGGAGCTCAAGGAGAACCGCGCCATGGACGGCGCGTTTCGACGGTTTTGTCGGGCATAGAAGCCCTAAAAGCATAATTCGTACAGTATCTTGGCAGAGTAGCGTAGCGAACGAGAGAGCGCCTCTGCTGTATGGCAGTCACTCCGGCGGCTTACGCCCCGTATTTATATGTCCTTATATAGCCTCTATGCTATGCAAACTGGCTATTGTAGAGATTTGCATAAAATCCATCCGCTGCAAGCAGGCTCTCATGATTGCCCTGCTCTATAATCTTTCCGTCTTTCATAACAAGGATAATATCAGCCTCCCTGATGGTGGACAGACGATGAGCCACTATAAAGCTTGTCCTGCCCTGCATCATAGTAAGGAACGCTTTTTGAATCTTAATCTCTGTACGTGTATCAATCGATGATGTAGCCTCATCCAATATCAACATAGGCGGTAGGCAGAGCATGACTCTTGTGATGCATAATAGCTGCTTCTGTCCCTGTGACAGGCTGCCGCCGTCCTCACCGATTTCAGTGTCATAGCCCTTCGGCAGACGTCTGATAAAGCTGTGGGCATGTGATGCCTTTGCTGCTGCAATGATTTCCTCATCTGTGGCATCAGGCTTTCCCATTATGATATTGTCACGGATTGTGCCCTTCTTGAGCCATGTCTCCTGAAGCACCATACCATAGTTGTCACGAAGACTCTCGCGCGTGATTTTTCTGATATCATGTCCACTCACCTTAATTGTTCCACTGTTTACATCATAGAATCTCATAAGCAGATTGATAATAGTCGTCTTTCCACAGCCTGTCGGACCTACGATAGCCACGCGCTGTCCAGGCTTTACGTGGATATTGAAATCCTCGATAAGCTTTTTATCCGGCACATATGAGAAATAAACATCCTCTATGTCCACACGGCCGTCTGCCTCATCGAGTGTTACCGCATCCGAAGCATCCGGTATCTCCTTTTTCTCCTCAATCAGCTCGAAGATACGAGCAGCACAGGCAAGTGCGTTCTGAAGCTCTGTGATGACACCCGATATCTCGTTGAACGGCTTGGTGTACTGGTTGGCGTATGATAAGAAGCATGAAAGCTGTCCTACTGTGATTCCGCCGGTGAGTGCACTCATGGCACCAAAAATTCCGACTCCGGCATACACAAGACTGTTGACAAAACGTGTACTCGGATTTGTAAGACTTGAAAAAAATGTTGCCCTCAGTGAGCATTTCTGTAATCTGTCATTTATCTCGTCAAACTGCTCTAGCGCCTCATCCTCATGGTTGAAGGCCTGTACGACCTTTTCATTTCCTACTATCTCGTCGATGAGTGATGTCTGCTCTCCCCTTGTTCTTGTCTGCAGCTGAAACATGGAATATGTCTTTTTAGTGATAAAGCTTGCCACAAAAAGTGACAGCGGTGTGATGAGCACTACAATGCATGATATCTTCACATCTATTGTAAGCATGAAAATAAGCGTGCCTGCTATTGTTGCAATTCCTGTAAAGAGCTGTGTGAAGCCCATCAAAAGTCCCTCTGAAAATGTATCTACATCGGCGATGATACGGCTGACCATATCACCGTGTGAGTGGCTGTCAATATAGGAAAGTGGCATTTTTTCAATGTTTAAAAATGCATCACGTCTTATATCCCTCACTATGTTGTAGGTCATCCTGTTGTTGCAGATATTTGTAAGCCACTGGGCTGCTGCCGCTATGACGACTATTATTGCTGCTCTTGTGAGGATGGCTGTCATAGCCGTAAAATCAACCTTTCCTTTTCCTACGATCAAATCAATTGCGCGTCCTGTGAGAATTGGAAAATAAAGCGTAAGCGCCACTGTAACAACAGACAGGGCAAGTGAAATTACAAGCAAAGGAATATATCTCTTCATGTAGCTTAATACCTTGCGCATTGTGCCTGCTTTATTCATCTTCGCATTATCCGTAGCCATACTCTACACCTCCTTTTGTCTGGTCATATCCGACTCTTTTTTAAACTGTGAATCATATATCTCTTTGTAGGTCTCGCATGTCTCAAGCAGCTTTTCATGAGGTCCGAAGCCAACCATCTGTCCGTCGTCGAGCACTATGATATTGTCCGCAAACTGGATAGATGAGGTACGCTGTGACACGATAAATATTGTCTTGTCACCATGCATGCCCTTTAATGCCGCGCGAAGGCTCGCATCTGTAGCAAAATCAAGTGCCGATGCACTGTCGTCAAGTATCAGTATGTCAGGATCCTTTACAACAGCTCTGGCAATTGTAAGACGCTGCTTCTGACCACCTGATAAGTTCTTGCCGCCCTGCTCTATCATGTAGTCAAGGCCTCCCTCCTTGCCCTTTACAACCTCTGTCGCCTGTGCTATATCGAGTGCCTTCCACATTTCCTCCTCTGTGGCATCATTTTTGCCCCAGCGCAGGTTGTCGGCTATCGTTCCTGCAAAAAGCACTGCCTTTTGCATTACAACACCGATTTTGTCTCGAAGCTGCACTGCATCGTAGTCATTTATATCATTTCCCTGAATCCTTATAGTACCCTTTGTGGCATCATAAAACCTCGGGATAAGGTTTACAAGGCTTGATTTTCCTGAACCTGTACCACCGATGATTCCGATTGTCTGCCCCTTTTGCACTGTAAAGCTTATATCTGTGAGTGTCTCATCGGCCGCTCCCTCATAGGTCATGCAGACATGGTCAAACTCAACCTCAGGTGCGCCATCCTTTGCACCAATGAGCTTAGGATTTTTCTCAGGAAGCTTTGATGGAATAGAAAGCACATCCGCTATACGATTACCGCACGCCACTGCCTTGGTCACCTGTACGATGAGGTTTGCAAGCTTTATCAACTCGACAAGTATCTGTGACATGTAGTTTACAAGTGCCACAACCTCACCCTGTGTGAGGATTCCTGCGTATACCTGCTTGCCGCCTGATACGATAACAGCGATTGTTGCGATATTTATAATGATAAATGTCAGAGGATTGGTGAGTGCTGAGATTCGTCCTACAACCTGCTGCATATTGGTTAAAAACTCGTTGTCCCTGTTGAAGCTGTCAATCTCATCATTTTGCTTATTGAAAGCTCTTATAACCCTGGTTCCCTCTAAATTCTCCCTGGTGTGTGAAAGCACTGTGTCAAGAGAGCTCTGCACCTTTTTGTAAAGCGGAAGGCTTGCAGCCATAACTGAGAATACCACTATTGAAAGCAGAGGTATGGTAACTACAAAAACCATTGCCGCTCTTACATTTACTGTAAAAGCCATCGCCATAGCTCCGAATACAATAAATGGCGAGCGAAGGAAGAGTCGAAGCACCAGATTGACTCCTGACTGCACCTGGTTTATATCGCTTGTCATCCTCGTGATAAGTGTCGATGTGCCCACTGTATCCATCTTTGAGAATGACAGTGACTCTATCTTTTCAAACAATATATGGCGAAGCTTTGTGGAAAAACCGACTGCCGCCTTTGCCGCAAAATACTGTGCTGTGACCGAACTTGCCAGACCAACTGCCGCAAGCAGCACCAGCACACCTCCCATCTTCCATATATACGGCTTGTCCGAAGCCGTAATTCCGTTATCAATGATTGCCGCCATGACAAGCGGTACTATAAGCTCAAAGGATGCTTCCAGCAGCTTAAATAACGGAGCACAGATGCATTCCTTTTTGTACTCCTTTAAATATTTTAATATCTGTTTCATCTTTTCCCCTTTCAGATTTTATGTCGCCGATTACAGCTTCACTATTATAGATGATTTTTCTCATATATACAAGAAAAACGATACACTAAAAAACCAGTACCGTGCGGTACTGGTTTCATATATCAGCTCTTATGTATATGCTTCTTGATTGCTTCAAAGCTCTCAGAACTGATGACATGCTCTATACGGCATGCATCCTCTGCTGCAATCTCCTTATCAACACCAAGCTTCTCAAGACACTCTGACAAAAGCTCATGTCTTTCGTATATCATCTCTGCTATCTGTCTTCCTGAATCTGTGAGTGTGATAAATCCTGCATCACTAACTGTGATATTGTTCCTCTCTCTAAGGTTTTTCATGGCTATACTCACGCTGGATTTCTTAAATCCAAGCTCATTTGCTATATCAACTGAGCGTACCACAGGAAGCTTCTTGCTGAGAATAAGTATGGTCTCTAAATAGTTTTCTGATGATTCATTGTTTCGCATTTCGAATACCCCCGTGAGTTTATTTTCGTTCGTTTTAATTCAGTTATATTATTATAACATACATTTTATTGTTTGCAAAACTTTTCTTTTTGATTTGTACGTGATTTATAAAAATCACAAAAATCCATATTTGTTATTGACTTCTAATTCGTGTTAGTGTATACTAACTATCGAATCAGAAAACAAACGTATGCATGATATATTTCTAAATCTTGTATGCCATAAATGTTTAATTATACCAGATAAGACCGGCCGATCACCGGTCTTATTTATTTTAAAAAATGTACATATTCAGCTTAAACGAGAGCTCTTTTTAACCTTTCCAACCCTTCCATAAGCACTGAACCGGGGCATGCGATATTCAATCGCACAAAGTAACGGCCATTGCCTCCAAACTCAGCTCCCTCCGACAGATAAAGGCCTGTCTTTTCGCGAATCATCTGCGTAAATGCCACAGAATCATCTGTGAGTGCACTGCAGTCAAGCCACATGAGGTATGTCGCATCGGCATCCACTACATGTATCTGCGGCAGATTTTCTGCCACGAAGTCACAGACTGTTTTGCGGTTTTCCCAGAGATATTTTCTGAGCTCCTCAAGCCACGGCTCACCCTTTGTGAATGCCGCAACTGCTGCCGTGATGGCAAATGCGTTTGGCTCCGCCACCTCGTCTGTATTTAATGCGCGCCATACTTTGTGGCGCAAAAATTCATTTGGCACCATCACTGCCGCAGTCTGTAAGCCTGCCATATTAAAGCACTTGGTCGGAGCAATACAGGTGATGCTTATATCGGCGCAGTCCTCTGATGCTGCCGCAAACGGCACGTATGATTTTCCCGGTGCTGTGATGTCGCAGTGTATCTCGTCTGATATGACCGTCACATTGTACTTCCTGCAGAGTGCACCTATTTTCGCAAGCTCATCCTTTGTCCAGATGATACCGCACGGATTGTGAGGGTTGCAAAATATCATAAGCGAGGTCTGTGGATTGGAAAGGTCATGCTCCAACCTGTCATAGTCCACAAAATATCTGCCGTTTTCGTATCCAAGCGGGCTTTCCTGCACATTTACGCCGTTATTAAATATGGAATTAAAAAATATATTGTATACCGGTGTCATGATAAGCACATTTTCACCGGGTGTTGTGAGCTTTCGCACTGTAGATGATATGGCCGGTACGACCCCTGTGCAAAAAATCAGGCTGTCTCTTTCGATTTTAAGCCCATGGCGTCTGTCCCACCACGAAATATACGCATCATTCCACTCATCCGGAATGATGGAATAGCCAAACACTCCGTGAGAAACACGCTCTGATATTGCATCTATTATCTGGGGCGCTGTCTTAAAATCCATATCTGCTACCCACATCGGGAGCTCATTTTCTGCCACATCCCACTTTAGTGAGCCTGTATTTCTTCTGTCTACAACGGTGTCAAAATCATACATAGATTATTTTCCCTCACATATTATCTTAGTCTTTGATGGGTCAACTCTGTCCTTTTCGATAGTCAGTGTGCCAATCTCCTTTGCCCTTATCACTCCGCTTGTCGGATTTAAAACACTGTCCACCTTACTGCAAATCTCTGCATCTACCGAAGAATACTCAAATGCCAATGTAGTGTTTATGAGCTTACAGTTTTTCATAACAAGGTTGTCGATGTAGCAAAGCCCCTGCAAGCTCTCGATTGTGCAGTTTATAAGTGTCAGATTCTTTGCGTTCCAGCCAAGGTATTCACCTGTAATAAATGAATCATAGACTGTGACATTTTCCGTATTCCAGAAGGCATCCTTTGAGATAAACTTTGAATCGTGCACCTCTACATTCCTTGAACCGTCAAACGAATAGTTGCCAACCAGCTGGAAATTCTTCATGATAAGATTATTTGTATTCATGCCAAAATAATCTCCCTTTGCCGAAACATTCTCGATATCGACATGATCACAGCTCCAGAGGGTCTCCTGGGCATTTGGAAATGTCACATTTTTAAGCTTTAGGTTATTGCATCGCCTGAAGTTCTTAGGTGCCTCAACTATTGAATCAGTAACAGAGATATTGTCTGTATACCAGACACCCGCACGCGCCATGTCAAACCATGTACAGTCCTTTACAGCTATGTCACTACAGTACCATAGCGGATATTTCCATCTAAAAAAACAGCCTGTCAGGCTAATGCCATGGCTCTCCTTAAGAGGTGACTCTCCGTCATCAAAAATTGTATCATATATATCCAGGTCGTTGCTTGCAAACAGGGCTCTTTCGCCTGTCAGAAACTCCTGATGGATTTGTTTTCTTTCGCTCATTATATATACTCCTTTTTCCCGGTAATTCTAAATAATTATCTGCCATAAAATCAAATAACCGCCGAGCACATAATATATGCAGCCCGACAGTTATCATTATACCCCAAACCCTACTGAATTTGTAGTATTTTATATAAGTTTAATATTATGAGCCTGATATTTACAGCTCAAGCCCGTCAAGTATGCTCTTAAGTGCATCAGCAGACTCCTTGAGCTTTAAAGCTTCCTCACCGTTTAACTCGATTGGGATATCGCTCTCCACTCCGTTTGCTCCAACGATTGCAGGCATTGAGAGAACCACACCGTCGATGCCGTACTGTCCATGCATCATGTGTGAAACAGGAAGAATAGACTTCTCATCACGCATGATTACCTCGCAGATACGTCTGACCGACATAGCGATACCATAATATGTCGCATGTTTTCTGTTAATTATCTCGTAAGCACTGTTCTTTACGTTTGCAGCGATTTCCTCTGTATTCTCCTTATGCTTGTAGTGACCTCTCATCTCGCACATCTTGTGAAGCTCCACTCCGGAAACATTGGCTGATGACCATGCAACCACCTCACTGTCTCCATGCTCACCTACTATAAATGCATGTACGCTTCGGCTGTCCACCTCAAGGTGCTCTCCAAGCGCGTACTTAAGTCTTGCACTGTCAAGCACGGTACCTGAACCGATGACACGCTCCTCAGGAAGTCCTGAAAGCTTCTGTGCCACCTGTGTTAAAATATCTACAGGATTTGCAACGATAAGTAAGATTCCACCGAAATTTCTCTTTGCAATCTCCGGAATGATGCTCTTGAAGATTGCAACATTTTTATTTACCAGATCAAGTCTTGTCTCGCCCGGCTTTTGGCCTGCACCTGCAGAAACAACAATGATAGCAGCATCTGCCACATCATCATAACCACCTGCATATATCTTCATAGGTCTGGCAAAAGGAATACCGTGGCTTATATCCATCGCCTCTCCCTCAGCCTTGTCCTTATCAGCGTCAATGAGAACTATCTCCGAAAAAAGACCGCTCTGCATAAGTGCAAAAACTGATGCCGAACCAACGAATCCACATCCGATCATTACAGCCTTTCTTGGGTTTGTCTTAACAACTGCGCTAGTTTTATTGCTCATGTACGTTCCTCTCTTTCTTAAACTATAATTCAAATAGTTGCTTTTTATTATAACTATTCATCCCAAACACAAATTCTCAATATCTGCTTTGTTATCAGTAGTTCTGAATAATTATCTTTTATTTATATTATACCCGCATTGTACATATAATCCGTTGTAAAAACAACAAATTACTTGATAAAATACAATCAATAGCCCATTGTCCCCATTTTTATACAATTTTAATGCAGATTTTCACACAAAAAGTGCAATACTAAAAAGCAAACCGGACCAATACAGCTGAATGAATTGTCATTTAGCATATTGATCCGGTTATATTAAAATGCTGTATCCGCTTATTTTGTGCTTGAATTTCTGTACTCAAGCGGTGTCATTCCATACAGCTTCTTGAACTGTCTGTTAAAATGCTCCACGTTCTGATATCCTGCCTCGATTGCGATATTCTCAACAGTTGTGATGCTGTTTCTCAGCAGTGTACGTGCCTTCTTCATCTTGGCATTGGTGACCAGCTCTCCGAAAGTCTTGCCTGACTTCTCCTTTATGTACTTGGAGATATACGGCTCTGTCAGGTTGAACTGTGCAGCCATGTCTGCAAGCGATACCGTCTTGTAGTTGGCCTGGATGAAGTTGAGCATGGCAATATAGCGCTCATCCTTCACGTGACTGTCAGCCTTGGTGGCAAGGTAATGGTTTACCGCAACAACAAGCGCTCCGATTGATGCCTTGATGATATCCTCATCCACACCTGCGCCCCAGAACATACTGCCGTCAACTGTGATACCCACATACGCCATAGCCTTTGATGAAGATCCGTGTGAAAGCGCATGCTCCTCGTATACAGTGAGCTCAAAGCTGATGTCAAAATACTGCTTAATTATATTGCTGACTGCATCGAGACGGCCGTTTCCATTGGCATCTACCTTTCTGGTGCTGTCATTGTGTAAAATAACTGCCTCTGCGAAAATGCCGTTTACCTGCTTAAAGTGGCACTCCGGTATAGTGAAATATGGATGAAAATCCACATAATTGTCTGTAAAGATACTGTGTACCCACTCAGGTGAAAGCTCCTTGTGCTCCTCGTCCGATACCTGCTTGACCATGTATCCGACCTGCTCTCTCATCTGCTGTGGCACATTGATACCGAAGCTCTGCTTAAGGATATATGCCACTCCGCCCTTTCCTGACTGGCTGTTGATACGGATAACATCAGCCTCGTATGTCCTGCCGACATCCTTTGGATCTATAGGCAGATATGGAACCGTCCACTTATCAAGCTTCTTTTCCTCTCTCCATGCCATGCCCTTTGAGATAGCATCCTGATGTGAGCCTGAAAAAGCAGAAAAAACAAGGTCTCCCGCATATGGCTGTCTCTCGCCTACCTTCATTCTGGTAAATGTCTCATACTTTTCCCTGATCTCAGGCAGATTTGAAAAATCAAGCTGTGGATCCACTCCGTGTGAGTAAAGATTCATGGCAAGTGTCACGATATCTACATTTCCTGTTCTCTCACCGTTTCCAAACAGCGTACCCTCTATCTCCTCAGCTCCTGCAAGCACACCAAGCTCTGATGTGGCAACACCGCAGCCTCTGTCATTATGAGGATGTAAGCAAAGCACTACTCCGTCTCTGTACTTGAGGTGCTTGTTGATATACTCTATCTGTGTGGCAAAAACATGTGGCATAGCATTCTCTACTGTTGTAGGGATATTGATGATGGCCTTATTATCAGCCTTTGGCTGCCATACATCAAGCACTGCGTTGCACACATCAACCGCATAATCCACCTCAGTGCCCGAAAAGCTCTCCGGTGAATACTGGAAACGGAAATTACCGTCAGTCTCTGCCGCAAGGTCTCTCAGTAAAACAGCTCCGTCAACTGCAAGCTGCTTTATCTCTTCCTTTGACTTCTTAAACACCTGCTCACGCTGTGCAACAGATGTGGAATTGTACAGATGTACAACTGCTCTCGGTGCTCCCTCAAGTGCCTTGAAGGTCTTCTTGATGATATGCTCTCTGGCCTGTGTCAGCACATGTATAGTGACATCATCAGGAATCATATCCCTCTCAATAAGAGCTCTCGTGAAATTGAACTCTGTCTCAGAGGCTGCCGGGAAACCTACCTCGATTTCCTTAAAGCCTATATCTACAAGCATCTTAAAGAAGTCAAGCTTCTCCTCAAGACTCATCGGCTCGATCAGAGCCTGGTTGCCATCACGTAAATCAACCGAACACCACAGTGGTGCTTTATCTATATAATCCTTCTTAACCCAGTCATAAGTACATTCAGGAGGCAGAAAATAACTGCGCTCGTATTTTTCATATCCTTTCATCTTAAAACCTCTTTTCGTTTGAACTGATATAATTGTAACACATAAGCGCAGTTATTGGAATGATTATATTTAATCACTTTGGTTGATGTAATTTAATTTTTTATAAAAATATAATCAACTTTATTGATTTTGATTATTCTAATCAGCTATTTAGGCTAAAATATCCGGCTAATCCTCTCTCTTATTACCCCAGAAAAACAATGCAACTGTTCCCGGACCGGTGTGGCTTCCTATAGTCGTACCGATATCATTTATCTCTACTTTGCCCTTCATCTTAGGGAAGGCAGCCTCTATCAGATCAGCTACGGCTTTAGCATCCTCATAGCATGCAGAATTTGATATATAGACCTTATCCGAATAATCGGCACCATCCTTGCAGAGTGCCTGCATCTTCACAAGCATCTCCTTTATTGCCTTCTTTTTGGTGCGGATTTTCTCACGCACAATAAGCTTTCCCTCATTGCTCACATTCATGAAAGGACAGATATTCAGCACATTTCCCACGAATCCCGCGGTCTTTGAGATACGGCCGCCCCTGATAAAAAATGTAAGGTCTGATGAGAAGAACCAGTGATTCACCTCAAGTCTGTGCTCCATGGTCCAATCAGCCAGTGTATCAATATCCATGCCGCTATCCCTAAGGTCAGCGAGCTTATCCATCAAAAGACCAAAGCCTGACGATGCTGCCAGCGAATCAATCACATATATCTTTCTGTCAGGGTATTCCTCCTCGAGAGCCTCCTTTGCAAGCCTTGCCGAGTTGACTGTACCTGATATACCGGAGCTTAGTGTACAGTGAAGCACATCATATCCCTCATCCAGAAACTGTCTGAAGTACTCCATGTACTCCTCCTGATTGATCTGCGAGGTCTTTGTCATGGCACCTGCCTCCATTGCCTTGTAGAAATCCGGCAGTGGCATGGACTGTCCTAAATCATCCATATATTCTTTACCATCAAGCTCATAGTGAAAGCATGCGTACTTAATATTTCTCTCGAGCATATGCTCCCTGGTAAGATCTGCTGTTGAACAGCAGCTAATCACATAATTTGACATATTATTTTCCTTTACCTTTTGACCTTTTATCATTATATGTAGTCAGATACATATGGTATCTCATGATATAAAATATCGTCAAGCTTTGCAACAGCATCGTACGTAGTCTGTATTTTGCCCATCTGCAAAAGCTTCTCGGCACTCTTGTAGCCTAAAAGCAGTGTGGTAAACGTGCCAATAGACATGCTTAGGTGATACTGTGGATTTTTGTCGGTGAGAGCACAGTGCCCCTTCTCAAAATCAATGACAAATGTGCCATTGTTCCACGGAAGAAGGTCATCTGCTATCTCAAAGCTAAAGCAGCCGCTTGGACCATCCGGGTCACAGTTGTACTGTGAAATAAACTGCGCCACATCGATGATTCTGCCCATGGCGTATGGTCTGATCGTCTCCTTTATATCACTGTCGTCGAGTTCAAAAGCGATAGGCTCGCTGTAATAGTTGTTGCCTCTGACCTCATCTATCATGGAATCGTGGGCATGAATGTATTCCCACAGGCCAAGCTGTGCCTCACGGTTTAAGTAGATGAGCTCCTTGATGTGCATGACATCGGAGCTGATAAGATACACCATATAGCCACACGGTTCATCATCCTCGTTGTAGTAGATGGCGACCATCGTATCATCCTCATCCCAGCGGAAGTACTCCTCCCAAGCCAGATTGTTTCTGTACAGACAGCCGTGCGTCTTTGCAGCAAAGTGAGTATGAAGCTTCTTAAACTGCTCGTCATCCCACTGCACACGGCGCACATAGCCCGGCTCCTTAAGCTTTGTGGGAATCTGTCTGTCCTTTATCACATATGTCATCTTGTTTGAGATAATCTCCCAGCCAAGTCCTCTGTAAAGAGGTATGGAGTATGGGTACAAAAGAGCAAACGACTTGTTGCTGTCGCGCATTCTCGTAAGACTCTTTCTCATGAGCTTTTTCATGAGACCATGACCGGTGTACTCAGGATACGTGCAAACACTTGTGACAAAGCCCACCTCGTAGCGCTCGCCGTATATATTCATATCGAGCGGATATACAGCAAACTGAGCCACAAGCTCCTCTTTTTTGTCTATGATATTGAAGCAGCCGAGCACATCAGCTCTCTCAAGCACCGGAAACTTCGACTGCTTGATTTCGTCATCCTTCCAGCCTGTCTCGGCAAGGTCTGCCTCTGTCACCTGAAAAGCATAACGAAGCAGTGCATTGTACTCCTCCGCATCATCCTTTGTCAGTACTCTTATCTTAAATTCATCTGATTTAAAAGAATGCATAGTGTCCTTTCTCGCCTGTCTTTACTGTATACATCAGATCGTCCGCCTTTTTAATGAGCTCGGTAATCTGACTCTCACTGGTAACATTTCTCTCATATGAAATACCGATGGAGCAGGTGATATTCTTCTCCTCATTAAACTCTACGTCATGGTTGAGATATTTCTTTATCTGCCTGCTGAAGCCGTCTGCCTCTGCAATTCTCGCATAGATATCCTTTGCGATATTCTCAAGCTCGTATCTGGCACATGACTCAATGACTATGATGAACTCATCACCGCCATATCTGCTCACAAAGCCTCTGTCCTTAGCAACTTCCTTGAACACAAAGGCCATCTCCTTAAGTATCAGATCTCCCACATCATGACCATATGTATCATTATAATGCTTGAAATTGTCCAGGTCAATAAACATAAGACCCACATCCATGCCACCGGATGTAACACTTATGCGCTTTTCAAGCTTTTCAATCTCCTGATACATACCTGCTCTGTTATAGATACCGGTAAGCATGTCAGTGATAGCTGCCTGCTTCAGCCTCTTGTTCATCTCATTGGCCTTCTCATTGGCCTCAATACGGGCAATGGAATACTCAAGCTCTCTGAACAACAGCTTGAAAATGCTCAGATCATCCTCATTGAGCATGTATCGCTCGATTGAGCCATGCCAGTTGTCCTTCATGCGCACATATGCTATGAGTACACTTGAAAGTGCATCATTCTTGATAAAAGGCACTGCGACAAATGAGCATACATCATCCACGCCGAAGTACGAGATGACATTTTCATACTCGTAGAAGCCCTCTGCAATCTTTGATGTGGCAATGCCCTCCGGATAGTCTATCATGATATCACATATACCCTTTATAACCTCATCTGTCATATCACAGCCCGTATCATTATAAAGCACCTGCGGCTCCTTCGCGTGCAGATCTATGATCAGCGCACAGTCAAGACTGAAATGATTGATGAAATTGCTCATGGCATTTTCAATCATGGTGTCCTTCTTCTGGTCATTGACATCGATAATGGTCTGCCATATGGAAATAAACTCCATCTGACGCTTTGAGCCCTGATAATCCTTTTCGAGCCCATGCTGCTTTACAAGCATATTAATCTGCCGCTCATTGATATGGCCATCACTCAGTGACTCCAGGTTGATATTTTTTAACATGTCAAGCGGAGCTGCCTCTGCTATTTCATGCATCCTTTTATTGTGTGCCTCTAAAAGTATTCTCTCATGCTCTATAAGCTCATTTTTGCCGAGCAGCTCAAACAGCTTCATCCTGCTTTCCCTGTATATCGAATAGGCAAAAAATTCGTTTCCCTCCGCATTAACGAGATATCTCTCCGCATCCTCAAAACGTAAAAAGGCTTCTTCCTTTTCACCATCGTGCCACAAGAGCATGGCTGATGCAAAGGAGTAAAGGAACATCTCATCATCGCATCTGGAATAGTCATGGACTGCCTCAGTTCTTGTGGTGTCAATTACTCTGTAGATGACGTAATTAAGAAACTGCTTGCAGCTGAGCAGATAGCGCTCACAGCTGAATCTGTCCCCAGAAAATATAGATGCAAGCGCAAGAAGCGCATATACCTTACTCGTGTTGCACACTCTTAAGCTGTTTAGATGAAGCTTTATAATAGTCTTCATGGCAACTAAAAGTGCATGGACAGCCTCCTTATAATTGCCCTGCATGATATAGTTAAGAGACTTGTTATAATACACCTCAGCTATATCCTCCGGCAGCTTCAGGTAATATAACATATTGATTGCAGCATTGTAATAATTGTCAACCAGCTCATTTTTACCCATGGCACTTAAATTGTAGCCTATAGACGTAAGCACTCTCGCAACATATATATTGCCGTGTCCCTTCATGAACTCGTATGTACGGATAACATATAAAAAGGCTATCTCATTGAGACCGCTTGTGCTGGCAAGCATGATAGTCTTCTGATATGCATCATACACAAGCTGCTCATTTCCTATCTCCTTCGCAAGCTCAAGCCCCTTTGTAAAATGCTTTAGTAATGATTCATCATAAAAGGACTGCTTCACCACATCCCGGCTATTGTCGTATGCGTAAATATATATATGTGCCAGATGATTCCTGTAGCCGTGCTTTATGAGCTTTTCTATAATTTCATCACTGACAGGTATATCCTGTACACAGAAGAATATATTGTACCAGCCCGACATCTTTATCATAACGGACAAAAGCTCAGACTTGAATTCGAGCAATTCATCATCCGCCAAAAGTGCATAGTCATAGGCTTTCTTTGCACAGCCTTCAGCCTTCTCAAGCTTGCCCTGATACATATAGCAGGTACCCTTCATAAAATAATACAAAGAAAAATAATGCTCACTGTCATTTTCCGGTATCAGCGCCTTGTACTCATTCATAAGCTCAATCGCTTTGGACATCTCTCCAAGTAAAACAGATGTCCTGGCATAGACCAGATAAAAACGTCTCAGACTCTTTTCATCAATCCATGCATTCTCAAACTTAATCTTGTGCTCTATGATACGACAGCCTCTCCTTGCCTGCTCATAATCCAGAAACTCCATAATATTTGATGCTTCCTGTATACTCTGCTCAAAGTTCATAGTGATATACAGCTCATCATCATTTGTGGTTTTTATGTTATTTTTAAGTGGTCCGGCACTGCCTATATAGTATATGGCGCTCCTGTCCTCAAGCGACTCAACTATACGATCCCACACCTCAACAGTGCTGTCTGCACCCTTGACTATGGCATTGACACCTAACACGATACCGATATTGGCGCATGGATTGTCAATCAGATACTTGATGGTCTCAATTGAGCTCTTAGATGCCATCTGGAATCTGTTTATCACAATCATCAAAGGCCTCACCTCAGAAAGCCTCTTGAGCATGTCAGCTATGGCCATCGTCATGCGTCTCTGCTCGTATGCTACCTCATTTAACAGCACTGTCTCCTCTCTGAAGCACTCACCGGTCTCATAATAGCTGTTTAACACCTGTCTGTGCAGATAGTACACACCGCACTCCTTCTGGAAATCATCAAAGCTTCCGCCTATGAAGCGCCTGTGCATATTGCATATGATGTCCAAAAATGGCTCATAAGCTCCGACCAGCGTATTGTAAGAGAACTCACTGTATGCAAAAAAGACGTTATCCTCATTGCTTTGATAACGTCTTATAACCTCAAGATTTTCAATCGAAAAATCATTGCTATAATTCGCCATTACGATATTTCGAGTCTCTTTTCCTATGCGATTGTAAATCTGCTCGATTACCCCGCTATAATACTTCTCTATCATCTAATTACCCCATCATGTTCCAAAGCCGACACAGTGTATATCAATCCTCCTGTAATCAAGCTTTTCCGAAATAATCCTAAAACCATAGTAGACCAAAACTCCTAAAAAGTCAATCTTTTGACTCAATAATGATAAATTTTCCTCTATGGATATCAACCACTGCATGGTCATCTACTATTTCATTGGATATACCAAGCGATGTAAACCTGTCAAAGGAATAATCAGTAACAGGATACTTAAAGCCTCTAAGGCTTACCTCATTGTCGTCTGTCAGTGCTATAAGAGATACAAACCGGCCATACTGTGCTGATTTTTCAATGGTTACCGGCTTATCTGCCATCCTTATGCGGTTGTTTGTATCGATAATGCTGATATCGGTTTTACTTTCCAGGCCTATTCCCAAAAGTGAAATATTTCCAAGCACATGGTCTATTCTGCTGCCTGTTGCTCCAAGCACCACTATGCTTCGTGCTCCCTCGCTTATTGCCAGTCTTATGGCGTACTCTGTATCAGTATCATCCTTTACGGGATTGAGCCTGCGTATCTCAGTCTGTCCCTTTCTCTCAAAATACTCCAATGCATTTGTCTTAGTTGAATCGAAATCACCTACAATTATATCAGGTGTGACACCGTTTTCGTACAGAAAATCCATTCCGCTGTCAGCCGCAATGATAGCATCTATTCCGTCAGTCTTTATCTCATTTAAGCCGAATTCCTTATCTATTTTTCCACCACATACAATCAAATACCTCATTTTATCCACCTTCTTATAAATAACATATCCACATTTGCTACAGCCCCGGAAGCATTTCTGTTTTAACCTGCATCTGTTACATCATGATATTCAGAAAACCCTTTACATTTTCTTCTATATCTCCGCTAAACACCGCACTTCCCGCAACAATGATATTGGCTCCTGCTGCAAGCAGTGTCTCCACGTTCTCAAGATTAACACCACCGTCCACCTCGATATCAGCCTTATTTGCGGTTTTCTCAAGAAGTGCCTTTAAGTCGCGCACCTTGTCTACAGTATACGGAATAAGCTTTTGTCCTCCAAAGCCCGGATTTACAGTCATGATAAGCACCATGTCCACTTTGGGAAGCACATACTCTATGGCTGAGAGCGGAGTAGCCGGATTTAATGCTACACCTGCCAGTATGCCCTTTTCCTTTATTGCCTCGATTGTCCTGTCAAGATGCTTACATGCCTCCGCATGGACTGTGATGATATCTGCTCCTGCTGTCGCAAAATCATCTATATATCTGACCGGCTCATCTATCATCAGATGCACATCAAACATACGCTCTGTGCACTTTCTGATTGTCTTTATGACCGGCAGTCCTATTGATATGCTTGGAACGAAGCTGCCGTCCATAACATCTATATGCACATACTGTGCTCCGGCCTCATCAAGCTGCTTAAGCTGCTCTCCGAGTATTGAATAATCCGCTGATAAAATTGATGGTGATAAACAGTTCATGTTTTCCTCCGTTTGATTATGCTTTAAATTAATACTTTTGTCTGTTTTTAAGCTCCTCATATAAAAGCTTATAATTATCATACCGCACCTGCGATATTTTCCCATCTGCAAGAGCTTCCTTCACACCGCAGTCCGGCTCATTTATATGACTGCAGCCCTGAAACCTGCAATATGGCTCATACTCTACAAACTCCGGATAACATGTCCACAGATCTTCCTTTTCAAAGCCCGGCACATCCATCGAGCTAAAGCCCGGTGTATCCATGATATACGTGCCATCCTTTATCGGGATAATCTCAGAATGTCTGGTCGTATGCTTTCCGCGCTCTATTTTCTCACTTATATGTCCGGTCTCCATCTGCACATCATCCTGCAGACAGTTAATGATAGATGACTTGCCAACTCCCGAGGGACCTGCAACCGTGGTCGTCCTTCCCTCTAAAATATGCTTTATCTCATCTATGCCCTCACCTGTTTTCGTGCTGGTAAAAAGCACTCTATAGCCAGCCGGCTCGTATATGCTTTTAAGCTCCTGCTGCTCTTTAGGTGTGATTAAGTCCTTTTTGTTGAAGCATATGGTAACCGGGACATGCTGGTACTCCATCATACACAAAAACCTATCAAGCAGGTTGAAATTGGGATCCGGCTTTGCGGATGCAAAAATAACCAGGGCCATGTCTATATTGGACACAGCCGGCCTGATAAGTTCGTTTTTCCGTGGCAGTATACGCTCGACATTGCCTATGTGCTTTTCATCATCGAGGACTGCTATGTCGACGATATCGCCTACCAGCGGCTTTATCTTTTGTTTTCTGAAGGTGCCTTTTGCTTTGCACTCGTAGAGAGTGCCGCCTGTGGCAGTTTCTTTTGCTTCTTTGGTTTCTTCTACGTAGACGTAGTAGAAGCCGGCAATTCCTTTAATAATTTTTCCTGTCATGGTTTTCCTTGTGTGCTTTTGTATTTGCAGGAGTCACGCTTTCGGCGGGGATGCATGCCGCGCTTTGAGGTTGTGTGGGTGGCGGGGGCAGGCATATATTCCTCTTAAAAAATATGAAGCCAGCCCCGGGCTCTCCTACGGACAGGCTATGGCTTGCTCTGCCCTGTTCTTTCCTCGGTAGGTTTATGGCACCCCGGGGCAATTCATATTTTTTCCTCGGAACACATGCCTGCCCCGCTTCCTTAGTTTCTCTCCGCGAGTTCAGGTTTTCGTCCGCGGGTTGGTGTGGTAGTGGGGTGCGGATAAAAACCCCCTTTTTGGGGGGTTTCCAGTTCAGACAGCACCCACTTTGTGGGTGCTATCCGGTGGTTGCTATAGAGTGTGTATACAAATACTATTGCTATGTGGAAAACTTGACGTAGCTACGCTACTGCTCGTTTTCCTTGTACCCCACGCAATGGCAATATCTACCTCTTTTTAGCTATTCCGGTTTATAATAATTATTTAGCGTCTCTTATGCTTATGGCACGCTATACGTTACTGGATCAAGTGTGACAGTTGCAGGATTTCCTGCTTCATCTGTTTCCCCTGTCTGAACTGTCCAAGTAACCACAATACTTCCTGTAGCTTCTTTCATTGTTCCGGAAACTGTAAATGATGACGTATTTTCATATGAACCCTTATCGTATACAGTTCCACTTTTACCTACAAGCTTATACTCTGCTTTTACTACAGTTCCCTCTCCACTATAACTAATTCCTTTACTTACGTTAGTTGATATCTCCTGCTTACCCTTACTGAGTGTCAGTGTGATTGTGGTGCCCGCGGCTACGGTTTCACCGGATTTGGTCTGGCTGATTACGCTGCCGGCGGGTACTGTGTCGCTGTACTGGGAGTCGGCATAGGTGTACTTGAGCCCTGCTCCTGCGAGGGCGCTTTCTGCATGTGACTGTGAGGCACCTACTACGTTTGGCACGGTGATTGGCTTCTGGCCCGGTGAGAGGGTGACTGTTACTGTGCTGCCCTTTGCGGCCTGTTTCTTTGCTGATGGTGACTGTGCTGTTACTACATCTGCTGCTACACTGTCATTGTAATCTCCATACTCGAAGGTGACACTAAAGCCTGCTGACTCGAGTGTACTCTTTGCTGAGCTCTTGGTCTTTCCGATTACACTTGGTACCTTGACCATCTCTGATGTGCTATCACCTTTTCCTGCGATAACTACATTAATCTGTGAACCACGCTTTACTGTATCTCCGGCCTTGACATCCTGCTCAAGGATTGTGCCATCCTTTGCATCTGACTGCTTTGTCTCAAATGCAAATACTGTGAGGTCAAGCTTTAAGCGGTCTACTGCCTTCTGAGCATCATCCACTGACATGCCTCTGATGTCAATCATCTGGCCCTCTGTCTCAGTCTGTGTCTCTGACTCTGATTCAGACTCGGTCTGTGTCTGTGACTCTGTCTGCTGTGACTCTGAGTTCTTTTTGCCGCCAAACTTAAACACTCCTGCCACTGAAAGTGCAAGATATATGATAACTATTACAATGATTACGGCTGTTACTATACCCATGATTGTGATTGCTTTATCCATCTTTGGATTTAAAAGCTTGCCGTCATCATCATCGTCATCGTCTTCTTCGTCATCATCGTCGTCTAAGAGTGACTCATCATATTCATCATCATCTTCTTCATCGTCAGCATACTCATCACCATTATCTGCATCGGTATCATCATCGTTTAAGTCCTCTGCGACACCTCTGCCCTCTTTTATCTTGTCAAGCTCATCCGGGCTTATAACCTTGGTCTTGCCACCGTCAACGAGTGGTGCTATTGTGACAAAATCCTCATCAGGATGCGCAAGAGAGCGCCTTATGTCTGTGAGAAGCTCCTCAATAGTCTGGTATCTGCGGTCCGGTGTCTTTTGTGTACACTTTAAGATGATTTTCTCAAAGCTGATTGGCAGATCCGGTGCGTAGATGCTTGGCCTTGCAATCTCCTCCTGTAAGTGCTGCAGTGCAACTGCCACTGTGGTATCACCGTCAAACGGCACACGGCCTGTAACCATCTCAAACATTACGATTCCCAATGAGTAAATATCACTTCTGCCATCGACGAAGCCGTTTCTTGCCTGCTCCGGAGATGCATAGTGTACTGAGCCCATCACATCTGAGCTTATTGTATTTGAAGATGTAGCCTTTGCAATTCCAAAGTCTGTCACCTTTACCTTGCCATCTGTAGAAATAATGATATTCTGCGGCTTGATATCACGGTGGATGATATTTTTATTGTGAGCGGCCTCTATGCCCCTTGCCACCTGGATTGCAATACTTGCAGACTCCTTGAATGACAGCTGACCCTTTTTCTCGATATAAGTCTTAAGTGTGATGCCCTCGACATACTCCATGACAATGTAGTACAGACCATTCTCGCTGCCTACATCATAGATATTTACGATATTTGGATGCTCAAGTCCTGCTGCTGACTGTGCCTCAGCACGGAACTTGGTCACAAATGAACTATCCTCCGAAAACTCCTGCTTTAAAACCTTTATAGCTACAAAACGGCTCAGTATATGGTCTTTTGCCTTGTATACATCAGACATGCCGCCTGCGCCAACCTTGCTTAGGATCTCATATCGATCCGATAAAAAACTTCCTATCTCTAACATCTGTTATTACCTCGTCTTAAAATGGTTTAATAATCATTACCGTGATATTATCGCGGCCACCGTTTGCATTGGCCATGGCGACAAGCTGTGACGCTGCTGTCTCGATATTATCATTTTGCCTAATAGTATCGCATATTTCTTTATCTCTCACCATATTGGTAAGTCCGTCTGTACACAGAAGAATCCTGTCGTCCTCACATAGCTCGACCTCAAAGAAATCTGCCTCCACATGATCTGCTGCCCCGACAGCTCTCGTGATGATATTCTTGTCCGGATGAACTCTCGCCTCGTCGGCATTTATCTCACCCATCCTGACCATCTCATCAACCAGTGAATGATCCCTGGTAATTTGTCTGATCTGCTCTGTGCCACCTACAATATAAAGCCTGCTGTCACCTATATTGGCCACAAAAAGCTTGTTTCCTATAATAGTTCCTACGACTAAGGTGGTACCCATTCCACGCTTAGCTTCATCCTCACGAGACTCAGCCACCAAAAGCTCATTTGCCTTGTTGATAGCCTCTTTGATGATGGATACCGGTTCATCCCCGGCATTTCTCGATACCGATGCAACCACACGCTCTATAGTGTATCTGGAAGCATAGTCACCGGCTTTGTGTCCTCCCATTCCATCTGCTACGATGAAAAGATTCGGAAGATTTCCTACTGCAGTGTCAGACGAGAAATAAAAATCCTGATTCATCTCACGAATAGCACCTGCATCCGTAATGGAAAACGTCTTCATCTAGTTTATTCCTCTCTCTTTATCTATATGCTTCTTGCGAAGCTGTCCACAGGCACCGTCTATATCTCTGCCCATTTCCCTTCTAATAGTAACATTAATTCCGTTTTTTTCAAGCCTATTTTTAAAAGCCTCTATAACACCCTTATTGGACTGCGCGTAATCGCGCTCCTTTATCGGGTTTACCGGAATCAGATTTATATGGCAGTTCATGCCATGTACGAGTGCCGAAAGCTCTGCTGCATCCTCGGCTGTATCGTTCACTCCGCCTACCAGGCTATACTCAAAGGTGACTCTGCGGCCGGTCTGTGCAAAATAATATTTGCATGCATCAACCACATCATGTATATCATAGCTGTTTGCAACCGGCATGAGAGCTTTTCTCTTTTCCTGGTTGGAGGCATGCAGTGAAAGCGCCAGCGTGATAGCAAGCTTTTCATCTGCAAGCTGTCTCATGCGCGGTACGAGACCACATGTGGAAACTGTCAGATTGCGCTGGCTGATATTGATACCGTTTTCATCAGTAAGAAGCTCTATAAAGCGCAGCAGATTGTCGTAATTGTCAAGCGGCTCACCTGTGCCCATGACAACTACATTTGAGATGCGCTCTCCTATGTCCTTGCCTATCTGATAAATCTGGTCAATCATCTCAGACGGCCTAAGCCCCCTGACGAGACCGTCAAGAGTGGATGCACAGAATCTGCACCCCATCCTGCAGCCAACCTGCGAAGATATGCATACAGAGTTTCCATGCTTGTACTTCATAAGCACACTCTCTATGACATTGCCATCGTCGAGTGCAAAGAGATATTTTCTCGTGCCATCGAGCTTTGACACCTGCACCTCCTCTTTTTTTAGCGAGATGAGTATTGCATTGTTCTTTAATACCTGTATGAACTTTTTTGAAATATTGGTCATCTCATCAAAGCTGTCCACATGCTTCACATGAATCCACTCATATATCTGCTTCGCACGGAATTTCTTTTCTCCGAGCGATATGATAAACTCTGTGAGCTCGTCCATATTCATTGATTTGATGTCAGTTAGTTGTTCTTTTATCTGTTCCATATTATTTTTATTAAATCTGCATTTAACTATTGTTTTATAAATGTTTTTCTTATTTGTTTTGCTTATTGTTTATTACTTCACTGATTATATCCTGAAATCTGGTTTCGTAATTAAAATTCATCATTTAAATCTGCATAAACAAATTCTTCTAATTCGAGCCCATTTATATTTATTAATTCATGATTTATTTTAATATCATAATTTGCTTTTTATGAATCTTGCAATAAAGAATCCGTCACTTCCATGCTCACCGGGCAGTATCTGTTTCATTCCGGTGCCCTCAGCAAAGTTCTTATCCAACTCAAACTCCGGATGCTTTTCGATAAACCACCTCACATTGTCCTCATTCTCAGCCTCATCTATCGTACATGTACTGTACACGAGCACTCCGTTTGGCTTCACGTATGTATGCACGGTATCAAGTATCTGTCTTTGAAGAGCGGCAAGCTCATCTACAGACTCAGGCGTCATCTTGTAGCGGATATCCTTCTTTCTGCCGAGCACTCCAAGCCCTGAGCACGGCAGATCACAAATGAGTATATCTGCCTTTCCCGCCGAATCAGCATCAGGTACTGTGGCATCCCACACCTCTGCCGACATATTGTTAAGGCCATGCCTTTCTATATTTTCCTCAATCATATCGACCTTGTTATCGGTCAGGTCACGTGCGAGCACATGGCCGCTTCCCTGCAAAAGCTCAGCTATATGGGTGCTCTTGCCACCCGGTGCTGCGCATACATCTATCACATAGTCGCCCTTCTTTGGAGCAGCCGTCTGTGCGACAAGCATTGAGCTTATATCCTGCACATAGAAAAGTCCGTCTCTGAAGCTCTGCAAGCCATTCAAATAATCAAATCCAGATATAACAAACGCATAATTAAGTTCATCAACCGCTGTGACCGTCACACCCTCTGCCTCAAGCGTCGCGCGAAGCTCATCCGGAGTACACCTGGTCAGGTTTGTCCTGATACTTATTGTGCTCTTATTGTGAAAGGCCTTGAAAATCTCCTCTGCCTTCTTCTCTCCGTATGCCGCAACAAATCTGTCCACTATCCACTGTGGCATAGAGTATCGGATGCTTAATGTATCAAGCTGTACTGAATCTATATTTCTTGCAATATTTCTGAGTACACCGTTTACAAAGCCCGAAAGCTGTGCAAACTTATGCCTCTTTGCAAGCTTCACCGCCTCATTGCATACAGCTGAATCCGGCACCGCGTCCATGTACTTTATCTGGTAGACGCTCATGCGAAGAAGGTTTCTGATGAAGGGCTTCATCTTCCTTACCTTTGTCTTTGAAAAAGAGTCTATGATGTAGTCAAGCTGCAGCATATACTCGATAGTGCCGTCAACAAGCCTCGTCATAAAGGCTCTGTCCTGCTTTGACAGATACTGATACTTGTCAAGCACACTACGAAGCACGATATGTGAAAATGCTCCACGCTCATTAATCTCAATAAGCATCTCAAGGGCAAGCTCACGCGTATCTACAGAGTGCTCATTATGCGCTGTCACGTTTGATTTTGCCGGTCTGCCCGGTATATTATTTTTGTTTATTTGGCTATTTTTATTATTATGATTATTTTTACTATGATTATTTATCATGATGATGTTTCCGAATAGTTACATATACATTTAATTTTCTAACTAATATATCCAATTTGAACTGCCACCCTGTAAAATCACAGGCAAACAGCAGCTAAAACAATATCAGTCGTCCCGTCTGCGTCCGTTTGTGATAAGTATTATACGAAGGAGCTGTAAAATAGCAGCCGCCGCACTGGCTACATAGGTAAGTGCCGCTGACTTGAGCACCCTTCTTGTGTACCTAAGCTCGTCATCTGCAAGTATGCCCTGTGTACGAAGCATGACAAGCGCACGTCTTGAAGCATCAAACTCTACCGGCAATGTCACGAGCTGGAAAAGCACTGCTGCCGAAAACAGCAATATGCCTATATCAATAATAAGCCCTGACGAGCGTGTGTTAAATAATAAGCCGATAAGTATGACCGGCCATGCAAGCATTGAGCCAAAATTAGCTATAGGCACAAGTGCACTCCTGATTGAAAGAGGTGCATAGCTTTTTGCATGCTGTATAGCGTGTCCACACTCATGGGCTGCTACGCCAAGTGCTGCGACCGATGTGGCATTGTACACAGGATCAGATAAATTCACTGTTTTGGTGCGCGGATCGTAGTGGTCCGTCAGACTACCTGACACATGACGCACCTGCACATCATATATGCCTGCCGCCTGAAGCACTCTCTGAGCCACCTGCGCACCATTCATGCCTGACATGCTTCTTAGCTGTGAGTATTTATTAAATGTACCTTTAACTCTTGCCGATGCGATCATACATATCACTGCACCTATCACAACGAGTATATATGTCGGATCCCAGTAATAATATCCCATGTATCATCTCTGCTACTAAAAACATATACAAATGTGTATATGCTAGATGATTCGCTACAATCTCACGATTTGTAGTTACTGCTTCAATGTGTATGCTTTGGCGATTATAAACAATACGCTACTCACAAGTTCTTGTACACTCCACAGTCGTAAATTCCCGACTAAGCCATCGGTACATATCTGTATAGTCTTGTATATGACATTATACAGACTTCATCTAAATAGCTTTTCCTTTCTTAATATTTGTTTTTCTTTGCTACTTGGTTTTCGTAGACTTATACCATTACTCAATTACAACCATCAAGGTTCTACCCTATAGTTAGCAAGGCTGTTTCAACTTGCACTGGTTCATTTCCTGTAATTCCAGTAGTTTTAAGTTACCAACTAGTGTTTTGGATTTTAAACACCTTTGAGTGTATTTACTCACATTTGTTGACATTTCTGATTACATATGTATCCCTCTTGTCTGATCGATCATTCGATATACATATGCGGATCGATCTATGTATTCCTGATGTAAACATTCCCTATAATCCGCATCTGGTAATATAATAATACAGCAGTGGTTTTTCCCTGTAAACCTGATTTCTCCGGTTCTATAAAGTATAGGGTATAAACCACTGCTGTATTTCTGTTATAGCTTTATTGTATATCTGTCCGGTAATCCGCCGCAGAATGCTGCTGAATATACATTACTGTTCACTCTGTTCTCAGTAACACGCCTGGCGATGCACAGAATTTATGCTGATCGCATAAATTCGCGCGGTATGTCTCGGATTTTCTCTTTATTTACTGATTCCCTTCATGGAAAGGCTGATCCGTTTTTTCTTCATATCAACACCAAGAACACGGACATCCACGATATCTCCCACACTGACTGCTTCCAGCGGATGTTTGATGAATTTCTCGCTCATCTCGGAAATATGGACCAGGCCATCCTGATGCACACCGATATCCACAAAAGCACCGAAGTCAATGACATTGCGGACAGTTCCCTTAAGAACCATGCCCTCTTTCAGATCCTTCATATCTAGGACATCGGTACGGAGGATCGGTTTCGGCATCTCGTCACGTGGATCTCTGGCAGGTTTTTCCAGTTCCTTTACGATATCACGTAAGGTTGGCTCTCCGATCTCCAGCTCCTTTGCCAGTTTTCCGTAATCGCGGATCTGCCCGGAAATACCGGTAAGCTTACGCTCTGCCACATCTTCCGGTGTGTAGCCCAGCTTTTCCAAGAGTTTTTTTGCTGCGTCATAGCTTTCCGGATGGACACTGGTTGCGTCCAGAGGATTTTTGCCTCCTGTGATCCGTGTGAAACCTGCACACTGCTCAAAGGCTTTCGGACCAAGCTTGGCAACCTTAAGAAGTTCTCTTCTTGTCTGGAAACGGCCGTTTTCCTCACGGTAGGCTACAATATTCTTTGCGATGGCCTTGCTGATTCCGGAAATATACTCCAGAAGGGATGCAGACGCAGTATTCAGATCCACTCCAACCTTGTTTACACAATCTTCCACAACGCCGTTAAGGGCTTCTCCCAGCTTTTTCTGGTTCATATCATGCTGATACTGACCGACACCGATGGATTTCGGATCGATCTTTACAAGCTCTGCAAGCGGATCCTGTACACGTCTTGCGATGGATGCGGCGCTTCTCTGTCCAACATCGAAATTCGGGAATTCTTCCGTAGCAAGCTTGCTTGCGGAATATACAGAAGCACCTGCCTCGTTGGTGATAACATACTGGACCTTTTCCGGGATTTCCTTAAGAAGCTCCACGATGATCTGCTCGGATTCTCTGGATGCCGTTCCGTTTCCTACAGAGATCAGTGTCACATGATATTTGCTGATAAGCTTTTTCAGGGTTTCCTTTGCGGCACGGATCTTGGTCTCATTGGTTGGTGCTGTGGGATAAATAACTGTGGTATCCAGAACCTTTCCGGTAGGATCTACCACTGCCAGCTTGCATCCGGTACGGAAGGCAGGGTCCCAGCCAAGAACTACCTGTCCTGCAATTGGAGGCTGCATGAGAAGCTGCTCCAGATTTTTGCCAAAGACATGGATGGCACCGTCCTCTGCTGCCTCTGTAAGGGCGCTTCGGATCTCACGCTCAATAGCCGGTCCGATGAGACGTTTATAGCTGTCCTCAATGGCTTCTTTCAGAACAGGTGTAGTGTATGGATTATCGCGGACGATCACCTGTTTTTCAAGATAACGGATGATCTCTTCCTCAGGTGCAAGGATCTTCACAGTAAGGAATTTCTCTTTCTCACCACGGTTCAGAGCAAGGACACGATGACCTGCAAGCTTTTTCACCGGCTCCTCAAAGTCATAATACATCTCGTATACAGACTGCTCCTTCTCATCTCTTGCGGTGGAACATATAGTTCCCTTATCCATTGTTCTCTTACGGATACTGATACGATAATCTGCTTCATCAGAAATGTGTTCTGCAATGATATCTCTGGCACCGCTGATGGCCTCTTCCACAGTTTTGACTTCTTTTTCCTCAGAAAGAAATGCTTTTGCCTCTTCTTCAAGAGGTTTCTTCGTCATCTGGAGAAGGATGATGTCGGCCAGCGGTCCCAGACCTTTTTCCCTGGCGATGATGGCACGTGTACGGCGCTTCGGGCGGTACGGACGGTAAAGATCCTCTACCACAACGAGTGTCTGCGCTGCCTCGATCTGTTTCTTCAGCTCCGGAGTCAGCTTGCCCTGCTCCTCGATGCTGCCCAGAACCTGAGCCTTTTTATCCTCAAGATTTCTTAAATAAGTAAGTCTCTCATTAAGATTACGAAGCTGTTCGTCGTTCAGTGTACCGGTTGCTTCCTTACGGTATCTGGAAATAAAAGGAATGGTGCAGCCTTCATCGATCAGCTTAACCGCTGCCTCGACCTGCCATTTCTCAACGTTCAATTCTCTGGTAATTACCTGAATAATATCCATTTTTATCTTTCTCCCGTTGTTTCAAATTTGCCTGAGGCTGCTTTTTCCTCTTTACACAGCTTCTGACATTTATCAAAGATCAATCTGTGCGATCACGTCCTTCAGAGCATTGGCGCTTGCATGAAGCTTCTCTGTCTCCTCCTCGGTCAGCGGAACACGAACGATACGTTTTACGCCTTCCGGTCCGATAGAAGCCATGGTACTAAGACATACGTCTTCAACACCGTACTCTCCGTGAAGCATGGTTGATACACTGACTATTGTATCAGATGCTGCAAGAAGAAGCGAGCAAAGTCTGCAAACAGATACGGCTACCGCATAAAATGTAGCACCCTTCTTGGCGATCACAGTTGATCCTGAAGTATGAACATACTCCAGAACCTCTTCTCTGTCAAGTGGCTGCAGATCTTTCTGATCCTCATGAACGATCTTGTCAAACTCATCAAGGGTCGCACCTGCAACAAAGGCTCTGGACCACGGTACAAAGGAAGTATCTCCATGCTCTCCGAATACATAGGCGTGGATGTTTTTCTCAGATACACCGTAGTGCTGAGAAAGTCTGCAGCGGAGACGGGCCGTATCCAGGGCGGTTCCGGAACCAAGGATCTGATTTTCCGGCAGTCCGGAAAGCTTTGCAAATGCATAAGTCATAATATCACATGGATTACTTACGATAATATAAAGCGCTTTGGGAGCCACCTTTACGATCTCCGGAGTAATATTCTTCATAATGTTAACGTTGGTCTGTGTCAGCTCGATGCGAGTCTGTCCCGGTTTTCTGGCAATACCGGAAGTGATGATCACAATGTCAGAATCTACAGCATCCGGGTAATCTCCTGCCACGATGGAGATCGGCTCACGGAAACTGGTTCCCTGCTCAATATCCATAACCTCACCTTCAGCCTTATCTTTGTTAATATCGATCAGAACAATCTCTGATGCAATACTCCTCTGTGATAAGGTATAAGCGATAGTTGCTCCTACACTTCCTGCTCCGATGATCGTAATTTTACTGCTCATATTTGTTCTCCTTTCAGCGTTGTTTGTCATTTTAATAACAACTTTAATTACACACATTCAAACATAACATAAAATATTGCCCTGTGCAATAAAAATTTTATTGTATTTCTCAGGTTAACCCACTCCAATTTGCATTTCAAATTATTTAAACCGCTTATATTTTCTGATATTTTTCATATTATTCTGTATACATTCCTGTTATTTTTTTATCGATTTATAGAAGCAATTTCAGAAACCTAGCAAAAAACCTCTGAACTTCAAAAAAACTCAAGAAGTCCAGAGGTTTCTTTCACCTCTTATTATTGGCTTAGATTCAGATGTTTATAGCTGCTCCAACGTTCACTCGGTTAATTCTTTGCCTGGGCAAGGGCCTTTTGTGCAGCGTCCAGGATCCCTTCGGAGGAATATGTGGCTCCGCTGACAGTATCGATCCCATCCGCCGACTGGTTTGCCATGATCTGAGAATAAATCGTGCTCCATGCAGGATCAAAAAATTCCGGTGTATCCTGATTTGTCTGCTCAATGGATACGATCTGGCCTCCTGAGATCGTAATTGTCAGATATGTTTTTCCTCCATATCCAAAAGCCGAGCCTGTATACGTTCCATCTCTGTACATTCCCACCGGTTCCGGTGCTTCCGTTGGCTCCGGTGTTGCATCCGGCTCATCTGTCCCTGGTATTGGAGTTACATTGGGTTTTTCAGGAACCGGCGTCACATCCGGGTCGTCCGGCGTCGGGGTTGCTGCCGGCGTCTCTGTTGGCTTCGGTGTGGCTGTTGGTTTCGGCGTTGCCGTAGGTTTCGGTGTGGCTGTTGGCTTTGGTGTCGGTTTCTTTGTCGGAGTTGGTGTCGGTTTCTTTCCATACTCCGGATTGATCGCTTCTTTAAGAGCTTTTTTTACAGCGTTGAGAATTCCGTTGGAGGAATAGGTTGCTCCGCTGACTGCATCAATATCATCTACAGAATCCGTACCAATGATCTGTTCCTCCAGCACGCTCCATGCTTTTTCAAAAAACTGCTCCGTGTCCGTATTTTCCTGTTTCAGAGCTTGGATCACTCCATCCTTGATGGTCACAGTTACCTTCACGTCTCCATTGAAGCCCTTTGCCGAAGCTGTATATTTACCATCCAGATATTTTTGGGGACTGTCCGGATCTTCCGGTTTCTTTGTAGGAGATGGTTTTTTTGTAGGTGACGGAGCTGATGTCGGAGTTGGTAAAGCAGTTGCTGCAGGTGTAGGGGTGACCTGCTGGCTGTTTCCATCTGCCGCTGCCTGGGAGAGGGCATTCTGAACTGCCTGGATGATTCCGTTGGAGGAATAGGTTGCTCCACTTACTGCATCTACATTCGGTGTATTTCCGGCGATCATCCTGCTGATCACACCCTGAGCTGACGCAAAATACGACGCGGTTTCTCCAGATGCCTCCAGAATATCTATGGCTGCAATCTTTCCGCCGCTGATTGTTACTCTCACGCGGATCGTCCCGCCAAATCCGGTTCCGCTTCCTTCATACGTACCGTCCTTATATCCATCTGCCGGAACGCTTGCTACCGGTGTCTGCGTGGTTCCCTGTCCTGCGGCGCCGGCATTGCTTTTTGCAGATTCGGAAACCGTTCTTGTACCTGAGCTTTTTTTCGCTGCTGTTTTTTTTGAACTTTTTTTAGATGAGCTTTTCTTTTTTGTTGTACTGTTTTTCTCAGCTGTGCTGTCAGAAACAGTATTTTCTTTTTCATACCCGAGATATTTTTCCAGCTCTGAAGCAGACATTACGGTCGTCTCTGCTTGCCCGACTGCTTCTGTCTCTCCATCAGAGCCCTTCGCCTTTATGCCTGAAAACACAAGCGCCGCAATCACAGCAGCTGCAGGAACCAGCTTGGTCCAGGGTATCTTCGGAGTATTTTTTTCCTCCTGCTTTTTATCTTTCAGATCTTTTTCCATGCTTCCTTACTCTCTCCTCTTTTCTTGCGGCCTCTGTCAGACATTGCTCTTCAGAAATCAGCAGACCTCTGCCGCAGACATTGCTCTATGTCTGCGGCAGAGGCTTCTGGATATCTGTGATCACATTCGGTTCAACAGTGAAATTATTTAACTGTTACCACAAATTTCTTTGTAATTCCGTTGCATTTCACTGTGATCGTTGCTTTACCTTTTTTGATTCCCTTTACAACACCCTTGCTGTTTACAGCTGCAACTTTTTTATTGCTGCTTGTATATGTAACCTTGCCTGCAGGTGTTGCTTTGGATCTGATGGTTGTTGTTTTACCTTTTTTGATCGTTGCAGAAGATTTTACAAGACTGAATGCAGGATTCTTGACAACTACTTTGCAGGTTGTCTTCAGGGCTCCTGCCTTTGCTGTAATCGTAACGGTTCCTGCTTTGATTCCTTTTACAACACCTGTTTTACTGTTTACGGTTGCAACCTTTGTGTTGCTGCTTGTGTATTTTACAGTTGCAGATGGTGTTGCAGTTGCTTTTACAGTTGCTGTTTTTCCTTTGTAGATCGTTACGGAAGCCTTTGCGAATTTAATTGTAGAAGCTTTTACTGTTACCTTGCAGGTTGCTGTGGCATTTCCGACCTTTGCTGTGATAACTGCTGTTCCGGCTTTTACGCCTTTAACAACACCCTTGCTGCTTACCGTTGCAACCTTTGTGTTGCCGGACTTAAATGTTACTGCTGCATCGCTGTCATTTGTTGTTGCCTTAAGAGTCGTTGTTTTTCCTGTATATACAGCTGCTGCTGTCTTATCAAGTGTAACTGTTACCTTCTGAAGCTCTTTCTCTGCTCCCTGAAGATGTTCAAGTGCTTCATTTACCTCAGCCTGACTTGCATCTGTTTTTGCAAGAATGTCTTCTGCTTCCTGAAGCTCACCGGCAAAGGACTTCCAGGTTGCAATTGTGTAATCTGCCTCTGACAGAGCCTTTGCAGCTTCCACTTCTGTTTTAAGACTTGTAAAATCAGTTGGCTCCATTGTAGGATTTACGATATTCTCTGCAGTTGCCTGGAAGCTGTAGGTATAGTCATTATATCCAAGAGCATACACTGTCAGTTTCCAGTATCCTGTTCCGTCTGTTCCTCCCGGAAGCTTGCAGCGTGCAGATTTTGTAAGTCCAAGCTGGATTCCCATTGCTTTATGCATCCAGTTATCTGCGGCAAACTTAGTTCCATAAGAAGCGAGGCATTTTGTATATGTGGAATCATCTCCATAATAATCCCAGCGTACAGCCTGCATATTTGCACCAAGATCGCCATAATTTCCATTGAGATCCACACGGAGGAATTCGCCGTAGCTTCCGCTTGCTGCTTTTACACTCGGCTTGATCTCTGTTGCTGTTTTTAACGCCTGATCCTTGATACCGGAAGCTGTTCCGTCTGATTTTCTTGCTGTAAATGTAAAGCCGTCACCATTTTTCTCCACATATTTCAGACCATTTGTCTGTGCATTTACGTCTGCCACAAGGCCTTTGTAATACTGGAGATTGTTTTCACTGTATCCTCCGGAGAGCACAGCTCCATCCTGTACAACATTATACTTTTTGCAGAAATCTGCAAAATCTGCGGTCTTAACTGCTACCGGAACATATTTCAGACCATATATCTCATAATGATCCATCGTATAGGTTTTTCCATCTTCTGTTGTTATACTGCCTCTGTTCCATTTTACCTTGGAACCGTCTGTAAGATAAAGTGTGCTTCCTTTATCCTCCCAGTAGGATACGTCGAATCTGGTTCCGTCTTCAGCAATGATCGTAGCTTCTGTCTGATAGCTTCCTCTGTGGAGTCCATGATTTGCAGTCGCTCTTGTTACTGTATCAAAAGCTCCTGTATCAAACTCACTATGTGAATCCTTCTCTTCTGAAGAGCTTGTATCTCCAGCTGCATATACGCCTTCTGCTGCCCAGTACTCACCCCAGGTAAGTCCTGCATATACGTACTGATACTCGCCTGTCAGCTGGTCAGAATCGGAAAATGCTTCCGCCACTTCATCGCCTTCTGTGAAATCCTCTTCCCCTGTAGAGAACGGGTCTGCTTCCTCTGCTGTATCTTCCTGCTGGATATCCTCTGTCTCGTCTGCAGCAGCTTCTGGCACTGCTGCATCCTCTGCTGCTTCTTCTGTTATGTCTGCAGCATCCTCTATAGCTTCTTCTGCTACAGCTTCAGTATCCTCTGCCGTTTCCTCTGTGCTAAAATCCTCCGTATCTCCTGCCTCTGCCTCGGAAACCACGGCTGCATCAAGATCAGATGCCATTACAGCGGTCGGAAAGGTTGTTGCTGCCACTGCAAGACTTAAAATGCATGGAGCTGTTTTTTTCAATAGATTCCACTTCTGCATTGCTTATTCCTCCTAAAAATATGATATATTTATAGAACCCTTTCCAGGTTTACTATCGCAAGTACTGCGGATATGAGCATTCCCCTCTGCCAAACAGTCATAAACCGGATCGCCGGGAGATCAGCTTCACTCTGCAATATCCTCCACACTGTAGGAATCTGCAATCAGGCTGAACCGCTCCTTCATCCCCTCAGTGAGATATACATGATGGTCTTCATCCACAAAAAGTCCGTCTGCACCGTAAGCTTTCAACAGCTGTGTCCCTTTTTCCACCCCCAGCACAAAACATGCTGTGGAAAGCGCATCTGCCTCCAGACCTGAGTCACAGACTACCGTTACCCCGGTCACTCCGCTTTCTGCCGGATAGCCGGTAGACGGGTCCATAATGTGGTGATACCTTACACCATTTTCGATAAAATATTTCTCATAATCTCCGGATGTGGAAAGAAATTCTGTACCATTTAAGGCAACCACACCAAGATAGTCATCCTCATTTTCAGCTCTGGGATCTGTCACTGCCACATTCCAGGAAGAACCATCCGGCTTGCTTCCGTAGGTCATGACACTGCTTCCTCCCAGATTCATAAGTGCTGCTGTTACATCCTTCTGTGTTTCCAGCTCTTTAAGGATCCGGTCACAGCCAATACCCTTTCCCGCTGCTCCAAGATCCAGAGAACAGCCTTCCTCCATGTGGACCGTGTTTCCGTCAAGAGAAATCTTCTGATATCCGGAGTCCTTCAGAACATTCTTAATTTCTGCTTCTTCCGGAATTTTCTGGTTTTCCCCTCCAATATCCCACAGGCGGATCAGCTTCCCGATGGTTGGGTCAAAGGCTCCGTCAGAATCCTCTGCGATCTTCAGAAGACGTTTCAGATATCCGGAAAGCTCGTCGGAAATCTCCGTATCTTTTCCGCTGTCTGCATTCACCTTATAGATCTGGGACTTCTCATTGGTCCAGGAAAGAAGGTTCGTCTCCACATCTGCCAGCACAGCTGTCAGCTTACTGTTTATATCGTCACCTGTGGTATAGAGTGTTTCTGATACCACAGTATCCATTGCAAAATCTGTATCGGTATATGTCTGTACATCATTTTCCGAAGCAGCCATGCACAGCACAGGAAACAACACCGCAATTCCTGTAAATGTAGCTGCTGCCAGAAAAGTTTTCTTTTTCAGAGCCTGATATCTCATAGATCATTTTTCCTCAATTGTTCCAATATGAATATTTTTTCTCGGGCAGGCTGCGGCACATGCGTGACAGCAAAGACATTCGCCGGATCTGCCTGTGTCGCCGTCGATATCCAGATGAGCCGGACATCTTTTTTTACAGAGACCACATTTCGGCGGACATTTCTCACGGTTTCTCCGAAGCAGTGCGCCCGGAAGGATTGGCATTAATGCAAAAACCGCTCCCATGGGACAGAGAAACTGGCAGAAAAACCTTTCCTGTGTACACATTCCCACAATGATCAGCACCAGGAGCACAATTCCCACCAGATATTTGCTGTTCGGGAGCCGTCCTGCCGTGAGCATGGAAAAAACATCCCACGGGCTGGTTCCCGTAAGCTTTCCGTATACACCTGTAAGGCAGGAAAGCAGGATCAGTGCCAGTACGATATATTTGACTTTCTGAAGCCCGTGAACCATTTTTTCGGAAAGAGCCGGTTTCTTTTTTTTGTGAAAGCATTTCATCCGGATCCAGGAAAAGCCTTCATATACGGCATCTCCGAAAGATCCGAATGCACACGCATATCCGCAGAAATGTCTTCCGAAAAAGCAGGTAAAGATCAGAAGCACTGTCGTTACAGTCAGAAAGGAATTCCACTCCACCGGCTGACCGGCCGCAATGGCAAGAAAGATCGATTTGATACCTGCAAAGGCTGTAGAAAACAGAGACGGGGCGGCAATAAAAAATGCCAGCTGTATTCCCGCGCGCATCAGCCTTACCTCCCGCTGTCTTTTTTTCATGAGTTTTCCGCCTTTCCAAGTGCCGCATCCACTGCGTTCAGGATTCCTGTGGAGCTGAACGTTGCTCCGGATACGGTATCCACATCTGTACTCTGAGCACTCAGGATGGAATCGATCACGCTCTCTGCCTGTGAAAGATATGCACTGTCCTCACCTGGGGCGCTGACTACGTTGATGGATGTGATCTCATCACCGGTAAGTGTCACCTCCACCTGAATGGTCCCGCCGTATCCCTCGGCTTCTCCTGTATAGGTTCCATCTTTATATACATTATCGGAATCTGCGGTTGCTGTGTCCTCTGCGTCTGCATCGGATACATTGCCACCTGAAGTGTCTGTTGTTTTGTCATCGCCTGCTGTATCTGCATCACTGCTGCCTGATCCTGCAGATGCTGCCTGATTCTGCATACGATTTACATAACTCGTCTCCAGCGCACTGAGAAGTTCATTCTGCTGCTCCTGAAGTGTATCTACCTTATCTGTCAGAGCCGCGATCTCTTTTTCATTTGCCTGGGCTTTCATGCTGCTGTTATAAAAAAGTACAGCCAGGATCACCAACAGTAAGGAGATCACTCTCATATAAAAATTCTGATTTTTCATCTCTTTTCTCCCTTGTATTTTTAACAATTCTGTAAATTGCTGCATCAGACTCACGCTATGCGAACATATATTGCTACGTCAGATGCTCTCGATCCAGTCCTGTAATCTGCGTATAACTGTCTTTTGGATAAATTATATAGTTTTTATCCATATACATAAATTAGTTTTGATTAATCTTTTTTGTAAAATTAGACGATACTAACTTACAGTTAGGTATTATATCACCTGTTTTTTTTCTTGTCTACACTTTTGTTAGTAGTTTATAACTTTTTCCAATATGAATTTTTCTGTTTTATGTCTTTTATAAAAGAAAAATCATCGCCACTCCTCCCTTTCCGTTGGGAACAGCTGTATGAATTATGGTTAGATATCATTAACTTATGTTTGCCTTTTAATTTCGATTATGATATGATTTTTTCTGAATCTGTAACAGAAATGGAGATTTGTTTTGAAGAAAAAAGAATTGATTTTTATTGCCGGGATCCTGATTCTGGCGGGGGTTCTCTGGCTTGGTTTTCAGATTGCGGGGAAACGTTCCCATAATACGATCCGTATTACCGTTGACGGAAAAGAATTCGGAACCTATTCGCTTTCCCAGGACCAGATCATCCACATCGGAGACACCAATGTCTGCGAGATCAAAGATGGAAAAGTTACAATGATCGAAGCAACCTGCCCGGATCATTACTGTATGAAACAGAAGGCTGTGGACGAGCACGGCGGTTCCATCATCTGCCTTCCTAATAAGGTTGTGATAGAAGGGGAAAATACTGCAGAGGATTTGGATTCGGAGAGTTCGCCTAAAATTGATGCGGTGACATAAAATTTCCGGAGAATATGCGTAATACGTGTTCTCCGTAGAGTTTTCTCTGACAGACGGTATTCTGTCTGTGCTGTTTCTGCAACGATATTCCTGCAATAAATGAAAGGATTTATTTATGAAACGAAAAACAGCTTATCTCGGATTATTTGCCGCAGTAGCAATCATTTTTGGATATGTGGAGTCTCTGGTCCCTGTATTTACAGGGATTCCGGGTATCAAGCTCGGGCTTGCAAACCTGGCGGTGCTTTTTATACTGGACCGATATTCCTTTAAAGAAGCGGCTCTCGTGTCCGTTGTCAGAATCCTGGTGATCGGATTTATGTTTGGAAATCTGTTCAGTATTTTGTATAGTCTGGCTGGCGCTGCGCTTAGCCTGACTGTGATGGATCTTTTGAAAAAACATTCCGGCTTCAGTCTGATCGGTATCAGTGTGGCCGGTGGTGTCACACATAATATCGGGCAGCTGATCGTTGCCATGATCGTGGTGAGCAATACGAGTTTGATGGTTTATGCACCGGCACTGCTGGTGTCAGGTGTCCTGGCGGGGATTCTCATAGGTGGGTTGACAAAGGAGGTTGTGGGACGACTTCCTTTGAATCTATAATTATGTGGTTTGCTTTTTGGATTATGGTTTTCACTTTTTTAAGTGAGGGGAAATTGTGTGGTTTGATTTTTTAGATTATAGTTTTCACTTTTTGAAGTGAGATAAATTGGGTAGTTTGATTTTTTGGGATTGTAGTTTTCACTTTTTGAAGTGTGAGGAAATTGGATGGTTTGATTTTTTTTGGATTATAGTTTTCACTTTTTGAAGTGAGATAAATTGGATAGTTTGATTTTTTGGGATTGTAGTTTTCACCTTTTGAAGTGAGAGGAAATTGGATGGTTTGATTTTTTTGGGTTATAGTTTTCACTTTTTGAAAGTGAGAGGAAATTGGATGGTTTGATTTTTTTGGATTATAGTTTTCACTTTTTGAAAGTGGGTAATTTGCGAGAAGGGGAAGCACTCATAGTTGCGAAGGCCG
>OGOJ01000453.1_pt1 | contig 39055 bp, 39 predicted proteins | sample 1552601 | NCBI WGS metagenome assembly OGOJ01 (sample SAMEA2580184, study PRJEB22360) | human gut metagenome | biome: human gut; feature: human-associated habitat; material: faeces | place: Denmark | collected 2008/2010
TCCGCATCTACAAACTCGTGGACATCAAGGTCTCCGGAAGCTACGTAGCGTGCCAGGTGACCTTCTATCATAATGGGATTAAGTCCATTATTCTTCTGTATTTCCTTGGTTATAAAGCCAATACAAATAATAAGAACAACATATTACAGTTTCTTTGTCATATATTTGCATCGTGGATAATTAGAGCAGCCATAAAACTTTCCATATTTACCTTTCCTTTGTGTCAATACCCCGCCGCACCTTGGACAATAGCCATTTGCAACAGCTCTGTTGCGTCGAAGCGCATTTCGCTTAACATTTGCTATATGACGTCTTTTTACAACTCTCTTCTCAGTATTATTAGCAAGCAGTATTGAATGAATTCGCCGGACTTCCTCTTCAGAGACAACTTCATTCCGAGTTCGTCTAATAACTCGGGGTATCTGGTGATAGTATATTACAGAAGTTTCGGTTTTAACGCGAAGAGTCGCACGGCGTGAGAACGCTATGATGGATATAAACGGCAAATTTTCATATCCTTGAAGAAGTGATTTCAAAGCCCGTATATGACCTTGATTCTGGCATATTGGATTGAACAGTTTATATTTGCGTCCATAAATATTTTGAGTCCAATACTCACTATTCTCGCCGCCGAATATCCAACCTTTGTAAAACTTTGTTTCCACCACGAATATACCATATATTGAGACGATTACATGATCGATCTGTGTACTGTGTCCATTCTTTGTTAGAAGCAAATCATTGATTACTCTATATCGGTCTTCAGGAAGTCTTTTCAGAAAAAGCGCGACATAGATTTCTCCGATTTTGCCTTTAATTTTGGGGTGATGGAATATGAAACCAAGGAGTAAGAGAAAGGCTATAATAATCATAACAGGATATCAGTTCATTGAGATAGATGTATTATCGTTTAACACCAGTTATTTTTTGATTGCTCCGAAATGGGTATAATACTCCGCTCTGTCCTAATTTTCCAATAGAAACCGCGGTCATTGTCAGGACATTGCCTGATAATGTGGCAGGTCCAAATGATGTAGTCATGTACCCTGCCGAATCTGACGATCTTATCGATTCAAAATAAATGCAGTAATTAGCAATTTCTCCTACATAATCGAAGAAGCCTTTTGCCTGCACTTACTCATCCGATATTTTCGAGATAATCAGCGTTCCAGTATCTGTCAATGTCCCTGAATCATTTCCCCAAACGACTTGTTCAATAACACTGACGGCATACGTACCAACAAATCTATCCGCACAATTGTCCGTAGACGTATTCTCATCTTTAGAACAAGATGAAAGCGAAAGTGCTCCAATTGCAATTAGAAGACTTAATGTTTTATTGGAAGAGATCATAGAAGGTACATTTATAGGTGCGAACTAAAATCAATTAGCGTAGTTTCAAATATTTGAGGTGACGTGTCGCTACATTGGCAAAGATAATATTATTTCGCAAACTAGAAAAACCAACGCCTCGTGATATTCGCATTAATGGTTCCTCCCGCCGTGCGTGTTAAAACGTTTTCCACTCACGTCATTGCCCAAAATAATGCTGACGTGCGTGAATCGCCCGGTTTTACGCACGGGAAATTCACAGATATCTAAGTGCACGGGAGATTCACGGATATCTATAATGGGAATTATTCTTTCCGGATGGCTGCGATGGCCATGCGGAGGACACCGTAGGAAATCTTGGCGTCGAAATGCTCGTAAATCGGTTTCAATGCTTTTTCTTCCGGATGCTTTTCGCAATATGCTTCAACTTTCTTCAAGGTATCCGCATCTACAAACTCGTGGACATCAAGGTCTCCGGAAGCTACGTAGCGTGCCAAGTGACCTTCGATCGTAGTGGGATTAAGGCCACGCTTTTCAGCAATCTGCTCCACTGTATTGCCCTGGTTATAAAGCCAATACGAATATTCAAAAGTGTTCAGTTTCTTGCCGGACTCGTCGCAGAGTTCCTCTTTTTTCTCCTTTTTTGGCGCACGGGAATCATCTGCCGGACTGATTTCCTGACCGTCATCGCCACGCCCGAGGTCATCATCGTCCATATGGCTCTGGACAATGCTGACAATCTCCTCGCCATAAGCATTGAGCTTGGAAGGGCCTATCCCCGGCACCTCCATGAGTTCGGTTAATGTTGTGGGACGCAGATGCGCAATCCCGGCCAAAACGGCATTTGAAAAGACAACAAAGGCGGGCTTGCCGATTTCCTTTGCGCGCTCGAACCGCCACGACTTCAGCTCCCGCGCGAGAGCCGTGTCAGGGATTTCCACAGGCACTTCCCGTTTATCGGCATTGACCTCAGTCGTCGGCGCAACCTCTTCTGGCTCAGGCTTTTTCTCGTACTCGAAATACTCATAGCCGGAAGAAAACGCGAGCTCTTCCACCGGGCAGTAAATGTAGCTGAGAAACGCATCCACGGCATTGTCCTTTCTGAAAACCGAAGCGCTAATCGGAGCACTCAGGACCAGCCCATCCAAGGTGCGGCAACGGCTCAGCGCCACGTAAGCCTGGCCGGGTGAAAATGCAGCGTGCACATCGACTATGGCCTTGTCGAATGTAAGTCCCTGACTCTTGTGTATTGTTATCGCCCATGCTGCCTTCAGCGGATACTGCTTGAAACGGCCTATCTGTTTGGATGATATCTCCTTGCTCTCCTCGTCGAACTGGTAGCGGATATTCTGCCATTCCATCGGCTCCACATCAATCGTCTTCCCCGACTCTGCCAGCCTTACGGCAATGCTGTTCTTGTCAATGCTTCTGACTTCTCCCAGTGTACCATTGATAAAACGCCGTTCAGGGTCATTCTTGATGAACATTACCTGGGCACCTTTTTTCAATGTCAGGCTGTTTGCCGTCGGAAAGGACTCTTCCGGAAATGTTCCCGTTACGGCTGCCTCGAACGTATATGCGTGGCTGTCAAGCTTTGACAATTCCGTTTCATTGATATTGTCTACCTGGCGGTTATGCGTCATCAGCCTGATGTACCCCTCTTCCGGTTTCGGTGAAAATCCCGGAATGAACCGGTCGTTCAGGTCGGCAATATCCTGATATGTCAATGTGCATTCTCTGGCATGGTTCAGGATGTCTATGAAATGCCTGTCCGTCTGGCGATATACGTTTTTCAGTTCTATGCAGCTGTATTTCATGCTTTTAAGTGCAGCGCTGCTGAAGAAATACAATGTCTTGTAATATTGTCTCAGCAGGTCGTCTTCACTGCCGTGAGCAATAGGCGGCAGCTGCTGCAGGTCGCCGATCAGGAGAAGTTGCACCCCGCCGAAAGGCTTGCTGTTGCGGCGGATGCGCCTGAGTTCCACGTCAATGTGGTCCATCAAATCCGCGCGGACCATCGACACTTCATCGATTATCAGCAGCTGGAGGTTACGGATCAGTTCCAATTTCGACTTGTTGATCCGAAAATCAGATTTCGGTTCAATGACTCCCTGCACGAATGGCCCGAGTCCGAACTGAAAGAAGGAGTGGATGGTCATTGCCCCAGCATTGACAGCAGCAATTCCCGTAGGAGCCAGCACGATGCATTTCTTTTTCGTGTTCCGCACGACCTCGCGCAGGAACGTGGTCTTGCCCGTCCCCGCTTTGCCGGTAAGAAACAGACTCATGTCCGTCTTCTCTACAATGAATCTGGCAACATTCAACTCGAAATTTCCACTTTCCATTACAACTGCCTTTGATCTAAACACTTCGCGGATCTAAACACTTCGCGGATCTAAACACTTCGCGCCTAACAAAGTTAATGTATTTGTGTCAATTGGCAAACAAAGATGGCAGTCATCTCCGCGACGTGCGTAAAACCGGGCAATTCACGCACGTCAGCAGCATTTTCGGGCATGACGTGCGTGGAAAACGTTTTATCACGCACGGGAGTTTACAAATTCACAGAAAATTGAATAAAATAAGCTGCCCTCAATAGTTTTATCGGAAACATTTGCTAAATTGGCGTACCAATATAGTATTAATCGACGCGTGAGATTCCGGATAATCTTCGTGTCACAAAACAAACATTATGAAAAAACATTCTTTTCGCGATGCTGAGGCAAAATGCGAAGCCACGTTTTCGTATAACTGCGATAATTGGTGGCATCTCTACACTCCAGGGAAAGAAACACCCGTCATTTTCCAGGATGACAGTGATTTCCGTTATTCAATGAATCTTATGGCCAGATGCAGCACTGAGTTCCAGGAACTTGTCATTGTCGCATTTGAGATAATGAACAACCATATTCATATTGTCCTGGCCGGGGAAGAAGAGACGATAAAAGAGTTTTTCATGGCTTTCAGGCGACGACTTGTACGCTATCTCAGTCAAAATCACTATATGAAACCATTTGATTGTTTCCAGTTGCGACTCAAGGCAATCAATGATTTGAAGACATTGAGAAACACTATCGTCTATGTCAACAGAAATGGCTATGTCGCTAATCCGGATCATACACCTTATTCATATCCATGGGGAACAGGTGCCTATTATTTCAATACGCAGCAATATGGATTTCAAAATGTCAAAGATTTGAAGGATACTGACTTACGGAAATTGTTCCACGGGCGAGTACCAGGTAATATTGAACGGATGCAAGTCACGAATGGGATGATAGCGCCTTCTTCATATTGTTCCATACAGTTGGGAATGTCGATGTTCCGTGACGCTCACCAATATTTCTCCATGTTGACCAAAAACGTGGAAGCATATAGCGAACTTGCATGTGAACTTGATGACGGAGAGTTCTTGACAGACTCGGAATTGTTTGCACAACTGGCAAAGCTATTGCGAACATCCTATGGGGTTGCGAATGTACAAGAACTGACCAAATCGCAACTCGTCGATGCAGCGAATAAACTCCACTATGACTATCACGCCTCGAATGGACAGATTCGTCGACTGCTCGGAATCACCCAATACGAGGCTGACTCATTGTTCCCGCTTTCAGTTTAAGGCCAATGATTTTTGCGCGGCGACGTGCGTAAAACCGGGCGATTTACGCACGTCAGCAGCATTTTTGGGCATGACGTGCGTGGAAAACGTTTTATTACGCACGGCAGCAGCAAGTCAAGTGGTCTTGTGCGTGGAAAACGTTTTATCTCGCACGGGAGGAGAAATTGGGGCGGTGAAAGAGTACCGGGGATAGAGAGACAGTGTAACATGAGTGACCGGAAAAGAGAGATACCCTGAAAAGAATCCTGAAGATAATGAAGGTTATTTTTTGAATGTTATTTAACTTTGAAGAAAAGATGATAATTTACGATGTATTACGTAAGCAAAAGATTTGAAGTCTCGGGAGCGCATTATGTGACGACGGACCGACGTACCAAGTGCGAGGAACTCCACGGACATAATTGGATAGTGATAGTGCATTGCAAGTCAATGACTTTGAACGAGGACGGGATGGTTACTGACTTTACGGTCATAAAGCAGAACATCATGTCACGCATTGACCATAAGAACCTCAATGAGGTGCTGCCGTTCAGCCCGACGGCGGAGAATATCGCCAAATGGATATGCGACGAGACCGAAAACTGCTACAAGGTCGAGATTTGGGAGTCCGAGAACAACAAGGCCGTCTACGAAAAAGAATAAGGCTGTCTACGAAATATAAAAGACGAAATAATATAAAAATAAAAAAGGCGGGAAAGTAAGCCGGTTTCTGTGTTGATCTGCCATTTATCTTCGCAACCTACCCCCTGACATCGGGCGGGCAGCCCTCATCTGTCAGTATATTTGGTCTTGCAGGCTCTGGTACCGTACCCGAATGGCATCGCTGACATCCGTCGTGAGCTCTTGCCTCGCGTTTTCACCCTCGCCTGCTCCAGTAGATTCTGGGGCAGGCAGTTATTTTCTGTTACGGCTACATAAGATTACTCCCATCTGCGCTTTCCGCAGCAGAGTGCCCTTTCCTGTCCGGACTTTCCTCACCGGCAAAAAAGCCGGCGCGACAGAAAATCCCGCCTTAAAATCACACAAATTTAAAACAAACACTTCGGAAAACAAAAGCGATTTACAAACATATTAGAAAATATTGAAATTGCGACCAAAAAACGCCATCCTTCGTTTTCGAAGTGAAAACAATTTACTACCTTTGTGTTTTGAAACGAAATCCAAACGAGTAAACACATTGACATTTATATGGCCGGAATCAACAACAACGAATTTGATGTCATCATAATCGGAGGTGGCATCACCGGAGCCGGTACCGCAAGAGACTGCTCATTGAGAGGACTGAAAGTTCTGCTCATTGAACGGAACGACATTGCGGACGGAGCTACCGGACGAAATCATGGACTGCTGCACAGCGGGGCACGTTACGCCGTAACTGACCAGGAATCAGCATCCGAGTGCATCCAGGAGAACATGATCCTGAAGAAAATCGCCAACCACTGCGTTGACGACACATCCGGGTTCTTCATCACGCTCCCGGAAGACGACCTCGCATATCAGGCAAAATTCGTGGAATCATGTACGAAAGCCGGCATCAAGGCAGAAGTGATAGACCCTAAGGAAGCTATCCGCATGGAGCCTTCAGTAAATCCGGATATCATCGGTGCCGTACGTGTACCTGACGGCTCGGTAGACCCATTCAGACTCTGTTCCTCAAATATAGTGGACGCCAAGTTACACGGAGCCAAAGTATTGGTATACACCGAAGTGACAGGCTTCATCAGAAACCAGGAAAAAATCACGGGCGTAAAAGTCATTGACCACAAGACGGGAGAAACGGCGGAATACCACGCGCCGATCACCGTCAACGCCGGCGGTATCTGGGGACACCATATTGCGGAACTGGCAGGTGCAAAAATCAGCATGTTCCCGGCCAAGGGAGCGCTCCTCATATTCGCTCACAGGGTAAACAGTATCGTGCTCAACCGATGCAGAAAACCGGCCAATGCTGATATCCTCGTTCCGGGCGACACGGTCTGCGTAATCGGAACCACCTCTACCAGAGTACCTTACGAAGAGTGCGACAACATGCACGTAACACCGGACGAAGTCAAGCTTCTGATACAGGAAGGTGAGAAACTGGCGCCATGCCTGAATACCACACGAATTCTCCGCGCTTATGCAGGCGTCCGTCCGTTGGTAGCGGCAGAAGGAGACACCAGCGGAAGAAACATCAGCCGAGGCATCGTTCTTTTCGACCATGAAAAACGTGACGGCATCAAGGGATTCATCACGATTACCGGTGGTAAACTGATGACTTACAGGCTGATGGCTGAAATGGCTACCGACCTTGTCTGCGAAAAATTAAACGTTGACAAGAAATGCGAGACCCGCACTACTCCGCTGCCGGGTTCCGGTGAAGGCAATGTTCAGGAAGTGTCACAGAAGATATGGACCAAACCATCTACCGTCCAGAAAGCTACGGCGGGACGTGCAGGAAGCATGGCAGCGAAAATCCAATTCAAAACCAGAAAAGAGCAGAGCCTCGTATGCGAATGTGAGGAAGTGCCGGAAAGCGAAGTACAGAATGCCATTGACAATCTCGATGTCCACAATCTGGTAGACCTCCGCAGACGCACACGCGTAGGCATGGGAACATGCCAGGGCGAACTCTGCGCATGCCGCGCGGCGGGACTTCTCAGCAAAGCACACGGCTGCACGGAACGAGCAAAGACAGATTTGGCGAAATTCATGAACGAAAGATGGAAAGGAATGTATCCGGTAGCCTGGGGCGAAACATTGCGCGAGGCAGAATTCACAGCATGGGTATATTCCGAATGCCTGGGAATAGGTAGCGAAACAGAAACGAACATCAATCCTGACAAACCTGTATTCGAATAAAAATTAAGACATTATGAGATTTGATACTATAATAATAGGTGGCGGTCTTGCCGGACTCGTATGCGGTCTGAGATTACAGGAAGCAGGACAGAAATGCGCCATCGTTTCCGCAGGACAGAATGCCATGCACTTCTTCTCCGGAGGCTTCGGACTTCTGGCCAAACTCCCCGACGGCACCGATGTGGACGCTCCGCTGGCAGCAATACCGTCACTTGACGCAACACATCCTTATGCGAAAATCGGCGCAGAAAACATTGAAAAATACGCGGAAGAGACGAAAAGTTTGTTCTGCACGCTCGGAATCAATGTAGAAGGAACAGCCGAACAGAACAGATACGTCATCTCGGCTTCGGGCGCATTGAAACCGGCATGGCTGACAATCGACGACATCGCATCCGTCAGCGCGAAAGACGAGAAAATCGCTGACAACGCATTGATAGTCAATATTGACGGCTTCCTCGACTTCAACACCTCATTCATCGCCGAATCCTTCGAAAAACGCGGCACCGCTTGCAAAATCACCGCTGTGACGACCGACGAAATCCGCAACCTCAGGCGCAACCCGAGCGAGATGAGAGCGTCCAATATCGCAAGAATCATGGACAATGCCGCTGCGCGTACCACTCTTGTCAATGCCGTTAAAGCGGAGCTGGCGAAAGGGAAATTCGACGCGGTCGTACTTCCGGCTGTCTTCGGTCTCAAGAATCATGAAACCGTCCAGGCTGTACGCGAAGAGCTCGGAATCAAGACATTGTTCATAGGCACATTGCCGCCATCTGTCCCGGGCATCCGCTCACAAATGCAGATGAAACGGGCTTTCGAAGCGAAAGGCGGCACATTCCTGATGGGAGACGAAGCCGTGGCTTCAGAAATTAAAGACGGAAAAGTCACAGCCATCAAGACAACCAATCTCGGAGACATTGAACTGACTGCCGACAATTATGTTCTCGCGTCGGGAAGCTATTTCGGACATGGCATAATCGCTGAAATAGACAAAGTTACGGAACCGGTATTCGGAGCCGACGTAATCTTCGACAATGACAGGGGCAACTGGTACGACAAGAATTTCTTCGGCAAGCAGAACTTTATCGGCTTCGGCGTAGCTACGGATGACAAGTTCAATGTCATCAAAAACGGCGAATCCATAAGGAATCTCCATGCGGCAGGCTCCGTTCTCGGAGGATACAATCCACTCCACGAAGGATGCGGCGCAGGCGTTGCAATAATGACAGCATTCTATATATCTGATTCAATACTAGGCAAATAGAACATCATGACAAGCACAAGTGAAAATAATTTCGAGCAGTGCATCAAATGCACGATATGTACGGTATATTGCCCGGTAGTTCCCGTCAATCCTGAATATCCGGGACCTAAACAGGCCGGCCCTGACGGCGAAAGACTCAGATTGAAGAACAGATATTTCTTCGACGAATCATTGAAATATTGCCTGAACTGCAAGCGTTGTGACGTGGCATGCCCGTCCGGCGTGAAGATTTCGGACATCATCCAGGAGGCCAGAATCCAATTCAGCACCAAGAAGCCGAAACTTCGCGACAGGATGCTCGCAAGCACCGATTTCATGGGAACAATGGCAAGTCCGTTCGCACCGATTGTCAATGCGACATTGCCTCTGAAGCCTGTGAAGACTGTTTTGGACGGGGTTCTCGGAATCGACCACCGGAGAACATTCCCGAAATATTCAGGAACGAAATTCGAAAGCTGGTTCAAGAAGAATGCGGCTGCAAAACAGGCGGCATTCAAGAATCAGATCGCTTATTTCCATGGCTGCTATGTGAATTACAACTATCCGCAACTGGGAAAGGATTTCGTCAAAGTCATGAATGCTCTCGGATATGGCGTAAACCTGCTTGACAAGGAAAAATGCTGCGGTGTCGCAATGATTGCCAACGGTCTTGCCGACGGCGCCAGGAAACACGCAAAGCACAATGTTGCAGTCCTGCAGAAAGCGGTCGACAAGAACATGAAAATTCTCACGACTTCATCGACATGCGTATTGACAATGAGGGACGAATATCCTGATTTGCTGAAAGGTGACAATAGCGGAGTACGGGACAGCCTCGCTCTGGCCACCAAATTCATCTATAGTCTGATCGATTCAGGCAAGGTAAAACTTGCGTTCAAGAAAGACTACAAAGCCAGAATCGCATACCACACACCTTGCCACCTTGAAAGACTCGGATGGGGCGTTTTCTCGACAGCATTGATAAAAATGATACCTGGAGTGGAATTCACGCTTCTTGACAGCAACTGCTGCGGAATTTCAGGAACTTACGGATTCAAGAAAGAGAACTATGACGCTTCACAGGCAATCGGAAAGCCGCTTTTCGACCAGATCGGCAATGTAGCACCGGATTTCGTAGCATGTGACTGCGAGACGTGCAAATGGCAGATAGAGATGTCCACCGGATTCACCGTAAAGAACCCAATCAGCATCCTTGCAGAAGCCCTCGACCTGGAAGCTACTGCTGCGCTCAATCACTAAACGCCCGCTGGCATCGCAGGGCAATAGAGCCCGTATGGGCGAGGGTAAGTCCCTTCCCCGAGGGGAGGGATTTAGGGTGAGGGTAACGTGAATGAAAGCGCGCGGGGGCTACAGACTGCGAACAAGTGAGTACACTCAAAATGCGGACACAATCACTAAACGCCCGCTGGCATCGCAGCACAGATGGCATCAGATATCAATTGATGTCCTACTTCATTCGGATGCATGCCGTCGTCGCAGAAAAGACTGGAGAAATCACGGCGTGAGAGGAAACAAGTCGTAATGTCGATCAATCTCACGCCCTCCTGTGCTGCAATGCGATACAGCTCCAAGTTATACATCTCATGCCAATTTCCAATCGTATTCACACTGCCACCAAGCCATTGAAGCACATTGTTTTTCTTTTCTGCGCAGAAACCTGAACAGATATAGGAATAAAACTTCATGGAATCGATAGGCGGAAGGGAAAGCATGACCGGAATGCAACCATATTCCCTTACCTTGTCAATCAATGTTTCATAGGTAGAACGGAACATCTCAAGCGTGGTCTGCGGGGCATGGTCCTCATCCGGCCTCTCCGCAACGGCATTCCAATCATGATTGCAATCGTTGCCTCCGAACTCAAGGAAGGCATAACGGGAATCTGCAATCTGCTTCACATGTCTGGAAACATCCCTCACACCGCCAGTAACGGTATTTCCGAAACGTCCATAATTCTCTATGGAAACCCCCATACGTTTGGCGCAAAGAGACGCGAAGCCCGCATCTGAAATCACATAACGGTTCCTGCCAAGATCTTCTATATTTTTACCGGTAATGATTCCCTTCATGACGGAATCACCGAATGAAATTATACCATTTTTTCTCATAACACAATTGTTACTTAAACACAACCCAATAATAATGCTTCAATTTCCGAAGCTGCGTTGCAAAAGTAGGCAAGCACATGAACTCAGGGAAATAAAGGTGATAACGACACATGATTTGTGACTAAAGCCGCATTTTAGTGACAAAAATTTGTATACAGTGACGAAAAAAGACTATTTTTGCATTCGTCACAACATTTAGAGATGAACGATATTAACGAAATATTCAGAAAATTCTGGCCGCAGACGGTGCACATCATCGCTGTACCGGCATTTTTCTTCAGTTTCATGATGATATACATGCCGTTCGGGTCGTCAGAATATCTGGGGTCCATGAAGCTGGGATATCCGTTCCAGCTCGCCATGCTATCCTGCATAATAGCGGCAAGTGAAGGACTGACAAGGAGTATCCTCTACATTTTCCGAAAGAAGATCAACCGTACGGGATACTTGTTCTGGTGCCTGATGGACATGGCATTCGCATCACTTTTCATGGGCCTGTACATCTGCCTGATGAAAAGAGCCTCAATCCCCTATTTCAATGCCGTTGCCTGGGCATTCGGGACAATGACATTGACAGCAGTCTACCCATACGTGGTAATTTATCTTGCTCTACTGGCCCATCACAGAAAAAAACAGCTGGAACAAGCAGAAGAAGGTCCGGACGACAGAATCAGGTTCTACGATTCCAGAAAAATGCTGAAACTAGTGGTAAACGTATCATCCATCTATTATATAAGCGCAGATGAAAACTACGTAAACATACATTACAGCGAAGACGGAAAGACGAAGAAATACGTGCTGAGGGCATCCATGAAGAGCATTGAAACCCTATGTGCCAAGAATTCACTGGTTCGCTGCCACAGGTCATATTTCGTGAACCCTTCTCACATAAAAATGCTGAGGAAAGACGAAAACGGACTGGTATTTGCAGACATTGACACTCCGGAAACGACAAGCGTTCCGGTGACGAAAAGATATTATGCCAATGTCACCAACTTGCTGTAAAAGAGAAATAGACAATCAATAACATCATGGTCAAGCATATCATTTTATGGACTCTGAAGGACAGCCTGTCCGAGGAAGAGAAAATCCAAATCAAGAAATCCATCAAGGAAGGACTGGAATCATTGCAAGGTGTAGTTCCGGGACTGACAGACATAAAAGTCCAGATTGACGGACGTCTGGCATCTTCAAATGCCGACTTCATGCTGGAGTGCACATTGGAATCAGAAGAAGCGCTCAAAGGCTATGCTGTCCACCCGGCCCATGTCGCCATTGCAAACAGCAGAGTACGTCCTTTTACCGAGATAAGGTCTTGTCTGGACTTCACGATATAGCCTATTTCATTCTTGCCTTAATTCTTTTCCGCAATCCGGAAGAAAGAGAAACCGGATAATCCGCGTCGGAACGATCCAGCCATTTCAAGGCCAGCTCATTGTCCCCCATCATATAACATCCGAGGGCAATATTATACTCAGCACACGAACGCCGCATAAGATTATTGGTATCGACCAATGTCATCCATGATTCGACAGCATCATGCCATCTGAAATTATATGCGGCTTCCGATGCTGTATTCCAAGCTTCAGGAGAATCGAAATAAATCACCGTATACTGCTCGGACTTCCATGTCGGCATGAAAATCTTGGATGACAATGTACCAGCCTGCTCTGCCTGCAATGCAAGTTTAGGCCAAAGCATGTCTGCCACATCCGCCCTGGAAGTATAAACGTCAGCAGCAAGTGAGCCGCTCAGGTTCCGGCTTCCCCGCCAGGTATAGACAGTATCGACCTTTCCCATTGAATCATAGGCATATAAAGTCAATGTCAAAGGCACGGATGCATTATAGTAAACGGCAGTATCGGCAGGTGAATACTCTTTTTCGGAAACAGAGACATTGCCGAAATCCGGCGCATCGAACAAGAAAACGACATCATCGCCCGTCGACATCACGATGTTCACCAGCGAATCAGCCGTCCCGTAATTGCCTGACGGATTTTTCTTCATCGAATAGACATTGACAGCCTTCTCACCGGAGAAATACTCTCGCTCCAACGCCGACGCAAAGCCGCTTACAAGATAAGAATTGAAAACCGAATCTTTCCCGGCATTGTCCTCAAGGCAGACCACGGCAATGGACTTGCCAGTCAGGTCAATTCCCGCCTTTGAAGGGTGCCTCATCTCCACATTCAGGCTGAACGCCTGCGGAGCGCATGAAGTCAAAATGCTTACTACCACGGCAGCAGCCAATGACAATGTCGTAGAAATAAACGGTTTCATAATCTATTCATTTTAAATACATTCACCCAAAAGATCGTAATCACCGGCCTGGATTATCCGGACATTCATAAACTGCCCGACCATTTCTTCCGGCTCGGATTTCATCTTTTCACGATCATAGCGGACGAGAATTTCTCCGTCCACCTCAGGACTTTCGAACTCGCTGCGGCATACGAATACACCGTCATTGTAATCATCAATGAGAACCTTGGTTTCCGTCCCGATACGGCTGTTGTTGAAAGCAAATGATATACCACTCTGGAGTTCCATCAGCTTTTTCAGACGAGATTTCTTCGTCCGTTCAGGTACATCGTTTTTGAAATTGAGGGCATCGAATGTCCCCTCCTCCTCAGAATAAGTGAACGCACCCAACCTCTCGAACTTCGCATCCTTCACAAAATCAAGCAGTTCCTTAAATTCTGCCTGTCCTTCGCCAGGATGTCCGACAATCATAGTGGTTCTCAATACGATTCCCGGAACCTTCTCCCTCATCTTACGGATCAATGCCCGCGTCCATGCTCCATCCACATGACGGTGCATCATGTCCAGCACCTTGTCAGCGACATGTTGCAGAGGAATATCCATATATCGGCATACCTTGGGATTGTTAGCCATCTGGTCCAGCACATCCTCCGGAAAATCAGCCGGATACGAGTAATGGATTCTTATCCACTCTATACCGTCCACTTCCGAAAGTCTCTGGAGCAGTTCCCCCAATGCACGCTTATGATAGAGATCCAGGCCATAATATGTCGTATCCTGTGCAATCAGGACAAGTTCCTTGACTCCACCTGCGGCAAGACGCCTCGCCTCTTCCATCAAATCCTCGATAGGAACCGAGCGATGAGCCCCGCGGATGAACGGTATGGCACAATATGAACATCTCCTGTCACATCCCTCCGAAATCTTGAGATAGGCATAAGGGAGTTTCTTTCCTGAAAGGACGCGCTCATACCGGCGCTCAGGATTCATCTTGGAACCAAGAGCATTGACCACGGGGGCAATGTCCCTGGCACCGAACCACCCGTCGACTTCAGGTATCAGGTCCGGCATTTCCGTACTATAACGCTGGGAAAGACAGCCGAAGACAAATATCTTCCCTATCTTTCCCTGCTTTTTACGTTCAACCGCTTCAAGAATTGCTTGTATGGATTCCTCCTTGGCATCGCCGATGAATCCGCATGTATTAAGCAGCAGATAATCAACATCTTGCTCGTTACCGGAAGGCAGAATGCAGAAATCATCCTTCACCTGTGCCAGAAGATGTTCGGTATCGACATCATTCTTGGAGCAGCCGAGAGTAATGACCTGTAATGTTTTCTGTTCAGGCATATTACTCGTTTACCTTATCTTCTTCTTTAGTCTCTTCAGATGCAGCCTCACCCTCATTGCCCTCTTCAAAATCCAGAGAAGCGAAATTCTTCAATTCATTGTACCAATCAACGACTTTCTTCATGTGAGACACATAGAAACGGTCAACGTCATAGTTAGGGATAGCCTTGAGGAACAATGCTTTAAGCTCGTCAGCAGAAGCCTTTGAAGTAGGCGCATCAGCCTCACCGAGAGTATCGTGAAGTTTCTGGAATACCTCCTGAAGCTTCATTTCACCTTCGCTTGTATAGATGGAGATATCTGCAAGAGTAGTGATTCTGCTCTTCATGTCGAAACAAGTTCTACGCTTGTCGCTCAACGCTTCAACTATCGCTCCGTTACGAGCCTGAGCAATGTAATTGAACAGACCATGCTGGCCTGAAACTGAAAGAATTCTTGCAAGATCAGTTTTCATAATCCTATAAACTTTAATTAATTACTATGTTTCAATATTTCTCCGAACACCTTGTCCGCCTCTGCGGCAAGTTCGTCCGTCGTACCGTTATTGTATATCACATAATCAGCCTTGGACAAATCCAGATGCTGATTCTTAATTCTCTTCATAATCGCCGCAGCATCACAAGCATCTCTGTCACAAGCTCTTGCAATCCTGATATTTTCATCGGCATCCACCATCACCGCCACATCATAAGACCCTGCAAAAAGGGGCTTGTCCAATGCAATCGCGGATTCCATGCACACAAAAGGCCTGTTTCCGGCATAACCGCACCACGAGTTCCCGCCCGACACATGCTCACGCCAATCAATGAAATCCTTCAGCACCGCCGGATGCACGATACCCTCCAGCTTCTCAAGTTTGCTCCTGTCAGCGAACACCAATGATGCCAATGCCTTACGGTCGAACCTGCCGTTCCCATCCCTCAGGCAAACCCCGAACAGGCTCTCGACTGCCTCACCCATTTCACTGTCGTACAATGCTTTGGCCCGGCTGTCGCTATCATAAACAGGCACGCCCCTGCTCTCCAGATACCGGGACAATACGGATTTTCCGCTCCCGATTCCACCGGTAATGAGTATCGTCAATGCCTTTTTCATTTCACACTCTCCACGCAATCGAAAATCTGCGGTTCAATGGTATATCCGATGACACCGGAAGGTATCGAATCCAGACGAGGAAGGCACTGGCCTTCCAGAGATGAAATAAAGTCCTGGTAATCAACGGACAGCCTCACCTTTTCCGATGGATCATGACTGACAGGGAAAGCGCAGCGGAACCGCACTGTGGCTGTGGACGGATAGACTATAAGGTTGTGACCCTTAGGGACATTGTCAGTATAGACAGGCAACGTCTTGCAGATTTCGACATAACGGGCCACAGGCATACTGTAAGTAACGGTAGCGTCGGAAATACGGACACCCTTGATCTTGTCCAGTCTGGCCTGCCCGTGAACGGACGCAGTCAAGTCATTCAACCTGAGAGATTCAGTAAACACCTTGTCAATGCTTGCGAGGTGGAACGGCTCTCCATATATCGTGACAGAATCCGGTGAAATCCGGATATCGCCGGCATTGATATGCTGAGGTGCAAAACTCAGCGAATAGACCGGATAGACAGGCACCCTCTTATGGTTCTCGAAAGGAAACCTGAACATCAACGTATCAGTGAGGATCGCCTCAATCTTGACGCCGTTTCCAAGAATCTGCGAGGCATACCGGTTCAAGTCATCACCCGTAACATAATAAAGTTCTTCACCTTTCGGGTGCATGTCCGTAGAATTGAACGATACGGGCACGGGGGCTCTCTTTTCAGAACCTGCCAGGTAAATAAGTCCGAATCCCCTGGCCCGGCAACGCGCCAGCACCACCGTAGAATTTGATGACATATCTGCATGACCGCTGATATCGCAACGAGCTTGAACAGGGACACGGACAACTTCAGAATAATTCAATGAAAGATTGTGAATCAGCCATATACCATAAGCCAGCAAGAGAGAGACGACAAATATCTTCGCATCTCTCCCGCTGATATTCAATCTCTTGGATATTTTTCCGAACAAGTCACGCATAGCCCGGAATCAGTTTGACTGAAACTGCCAGACGACAGCCTCTTACTGCTGCTGTGTTTCAGAGAAATCCTTTACAAGAGAATTTCTGACAACTTTAAGCTTGGTGTCGCCATCAACCTTGATAAGCACGGTCCTGTCCTTGATTTCATCTACAGTACCGTAGATGCCGCCGATCGTGACAACTTTGTCGCCCTTCTTCAGTGCGTTACGGAATTTCTCAAGTTCCTTCTGCTGCTTGCGCTGCGGACGGATCATGAAGAACCACATGACTACGAAGATAAGGATGAGCATCACCCACATTGACCAGCCGCCGCCCTGAGGTGCAGGCTGAGTCTGAAGAATAAATGTAAGAATATTCATTTCAATTCAATTTTATATACAAATATAACAATAAAGCGGCTGCCGTCAAATAGCACTGCCGTCAATTATACGAGTCCCGCGCCCTTCTTGACAATCTTGCCGTCCTCTACCATCTTGGATATCAATTTGTCCAGCAAGCCATTGACAAAAGAACTGCTCTTCGGAAGACTATAGCATTTGGAAATTTCCACATACTCGTTCATGGTCACTTTCAGAGGAATCTCAGGAAAACTCTCAGCCTCGGCAAGTCCAAGCACCACCAAGGCGATATCTGAAGAATTCAATCTATCTGATTCCCAGCCTTTTACCGACTCGGAAATCATCTTGAAATATCCCTCATAACCGGCGAAGGCGTTTTTCAGAAGCCTGGTTACGAACACCTTGTCGCTTTGCACGTCGGCAGCAGGATTTTTCTTCTTGAGCATATCACTCTGATACAGTTCCGGAAGGCGCCAGCCATGGCCGGCAGCGAAATCTTCCATCGTACGGCAGCAGAATGTCAATGAATATGCAAGATCGTCGATCCAGTAAATCGACTTGTCCTCAAGTATTGCAGCAAGCTGCCCGTTATCAACAAATTCGTTTTCAAATATCTTTATGAAAAGCTTGCAGTCTTCCTTCAGAGAACGTGTCTCGGACGCCATGTAACGCTGGAAATACGGCTTCTCTTTCATAGAATCAAGCACAGACTTGATCAACATGTCGTATGGCTGCCATGAAAGCCCCTTGCGGGCAAGAAGCTTCTGAAAATCAGGATCATTGTCCAGAATAGGAGCCACCTGGTTCTCCACGAATTTCATATTCGGGTCGAGATCCTCTTCCGTCGGATTGAACTTGGTCTTCGCCATCTCGATGCGGTCGTGCGCTTCCTTGGTAAGCGGTGATATGATGGCAAGCATGAACAGATATAAATCACGTGTCGCTTCGCATGAACGGTCCAGTTCATACATTGCATCATCAAGTGTCATCTTTCCGGTCACAGCATATCCATACAGCACCTTGAAAGCCTTCATTCTCAAAATTCTTCTCCCTAACATACTCTGATTTTCTCAAAAATTTCTCAAAGATACTACCATTTTTCAGAATTATTCTTAAATTTGGTAAATAAATTAAATTTGTAGGGAGTTATGTACAACGACGATTATGATCGCTCCGGGGACGAGATTTATTCAAAACCCGTAAGAGCAGGTAAGAGAACCTATTTCTTCGATGTCAAATCGACTAAGGGAAACAATGACTTTTACCTTACAATCACAGAAAGCAAGAGAAAAATCGAGCAGGACGGACGTTACGTCTACGACAAACATAAGATTTTCCTTTATAAGGAGGATTTCGAGAAGTTTGCTGAAGGACTCGAAGATGCAGTCAAGTACATTAAGGCAAGACTTAATGGATCACCTGAGGCTGCCGTCAAGGGAGAGCCCGCACCTGAGGATGTCGAGATATCTGCAGAGGACAAAGATATTTTCTAATCCCATTCTGCTTGAAAACCAACAGAACGGCTGACCGGAGATGACCGGCCAGCCGTTTTGTTTTATCGGTCAAAATCGTTACATTTGGAAAATATTATATAATATAGGAGAATATGACCTCAATATTACTAAAAAATATCAATTGCAACGGAATCCTGTCCGACATCTACATTGAAGGCTCCAGGATCAAACGGATAATGCCGGCAGGCAGCGCCGGACATGAAGGAGAATGCCGGATCGCATCAGGCGTAGAAGTCATGGACTGCGAGGGAAAGACTGCCATGCCGGGATTCATCAACATGCATACACATGCCGCAATGTCCCTCATGCGCGGAACGGAAGAAGACGTCGTATTTTCTGACTGGATTCAGAAAATCTGGGAAATGGAAAAGAGCATTGACGAAGAATTCGTATACTGGGGGACTAAAGTCGCCTGCCTTGAAATGATCAAGACCGGCACGACCACTTTCAATGACCAGTATTGGTACTCCCCTGCCGCCAGACGCGCTGCCGCCGAAATGGGCATCAGGCCCGTAGTTTCATACGTCGCGCTCGACCACAATGACCACGAAGCCTGCGAGCTGCAGAAAGAAAAAATCGCACAGGCATACGAAAATTCATTGTCAATGAAGGACGGCGGGATGTTCGAGACGGCATTCCACGCGATTTATTCCACCAGCGAAGAATTGATGCTCTGGGTATCGGATTTCGCAAAAAAACATAACCTCAAGCTGCACATTCACCTTAGCGAGACCGAGAAGGAAGTCAATGACTGCAAGGAACTTCACGGAGGGCTGACCCCTGTGGAATATCTCGACAGGCTCGGAATCCTGAATTCCGACGTGATCGCCGCACATACATTGTGGCTGACGGATAATGACATTGAAATCCTCGGAAAGCGCAAGGTGAACTGCGTTCACAACATCAACTCCAACACCAAGCTGGCATCCGGTTATAAATTCAAATACAATGAGTTACGTGATGCCGGAGCGAACGTATGCCTCGGAACAGACGGATGTGCGTCATCCAACAATCTGGACATGCTGGAAACCATGAAGACATCAGCATTGTTCCAGAAAGCCTGGAGAAACGACCCGAAGGCATTGCCTCTGCAGGAGCTCATTGAACTGGCGACAGTCAACGGCGCGAAAGCATTGGGGCTGGACACCGGCATGCTGGAAGAGGGAAAAATCGCGGACATCATCATTGTCAATACGGAAAACTCGTTCTTCCTGTCACCGGGAAATTTCCTGTCGAATTTCATCTATTCGGCTCATAGCGACTGCATTGAATATATGATTGCGAACGGAAAATTCGTGATGAGAAACAGGAAAGTGAAAGACGGGGCGCAGATTATCGCAAATGCGAAGGAACAACTTATAAAAATCACTCACTAAAATCATATAAATATGGATCCAAGAGCAGAAAGAATTTTCAAGGCTGCTGACTTCGTGAAAGAGCGCCTTGACGGGAAAGTCCCTGTTGCAGGTATTGTACTGGGAAGCGGTCTCGGTAAACTTGCGGACAAGATAGAAAATCCTATTGTTATTCATTATAAGGACATTCCGGGCTTCCCTGTGTCGACCGCCATCGGACACAAGGGAAACTTCATCGCCGGTGAACTCGGAGGGAAGTTTGTAATTGCAATGCAGGGAAGGCTCCACTATTACGAGGGCTACCCGATGGAATTGGTTACATTGCCTATCCGCGTAATGAAAGTATTGGGTATCAGCTACTTGTTTGTTTCCAATGCAGCCGGGGGAATCAATTTCGATTTCCGCGTAGGCGACCTTATGATCATCAAGGACCACATCAACATGCTGCCTAATCCGCTGATCGGACCTAATCTGGACGACTTCGGACCGAGATTCCCGGACATGACCCACCCTTACGATGCGAAACTGATTGCCAAAGCCAAGGAAATCGCTGCTGCCGAGGGCATTGAGCTGCGCGAAGGTGTTTACATTTCAGGCACGGGCCCATCTTACGAGACCCCTGCTGAATGGCATTTCTTCAGGACAATCGGCGCCGATGCCGCAGGAATGAGCACGGTTCCGGAAGTAATCGTGGCAAGACATTCGGAAATTCCTGTATTCGGAATGTCGGTAATTACCAATGCCGCACAGAAGGAATTTGCCGCCGATTACAAGAATGACGGAGACGATGTGGTGAGAGCCGCTGATGCCGCTGCCGACAAGATGACATTGATATTCGCGAAAATTATTGAATCTCTTTAAATGGATTTCGGTTTCATAAGAGTAGCTGCCGCCGTGCCGAGAGTCAAGGTGGCAGACGTGGATGCTAATGTCGAAGAGATGTGTAAGCTCGTGGAACAGGCTGAAAATGAAGATGTTTCCATTATCGCCTTTCCAGAGTTGTCCGTGACAGGATACACGTGCGGCGACCTTTTCGGTCAGGAGCTTCTGATACGGAAGGCAGAGGAAGGCATTAAAAAACTGAAGGCATTCTCCAGAGGGAAGAAAGTCACCATCGTAGCCGGTGTACCGGTGAGGGTCAATGCTTCCCTCTATAATTGCGCCGCAGTGATCAGCAATGGTTCGCTGCGCGGAATCGTGCCGAAGATTCATCTCCCGTCATATAACGAGTTCTACGAAACACGCTGGTTTTCAAGCGGTTCCGACTTTTTATACAAAGCCGACACCGCAATGTCACCGGTTTATGACGACGCGAAGAATTGCAGCACGCCGATGGCCGGCGCAGAAATAGAATACGCGGGTTTCAAGGTCAATGTCTACCCGAACATGCTTTTCCAGGTAGGAAAAAGCACTTTCGCCGTGGAAATATGCGAAGACTTGTGGACTCCGATACCACCTTCATCTCATCATGCGCTTGCGGGAGCCGACATCATCGTCAATCTTTCCGCCAGCAATGAAATCCTGATGAAGCATCAGTATCGCAAATCCATCATCAGCCAACTGACTTACCGTACCATTTCCGCATACATTTACAGTTCATGCGGTTATGGAGAATCCACACAGGATCTGGTCTATGCAGGCTCCTCATTGATTTACGAAAACGGATTCCTGATGGCTGAGAACGAACGTTTCACATTGGGTTCCAGCATGATAACGGCTGACATTGATGTAGAAAAACTGAAGACACTGAGACAGAAGACGACTACCTTCCATACGGTATCTCCGGATGGCACCACTGATGGCACCGATGCCAGAAGATATGTAAGGATGCCTGCCGGCAATGGTGCGTCTACGGACTTCGAAAAAGAACTCAGAAGAGAAATCGAAGCTCATCCATTCGTGCCGGACGTTATGGCAGAACGTGACGAGCGATGCAGGGAAATAACTGATATTCAGGTAATGGGACTTGCCACGCGTCTTGCACATATCAATTCCAGGACTGCCATTATCGGTATTTCAGGAGGATTGGACAGCACATTGGCCCTGCTGGTTACCGTTCTTGCATTCGACAAGCTCGGCTGGGACAGGAAACGCATAATCGGCATAACCATGCCAGGCCTCGGAACCACGGTCAGAACGCATTCGAATGCGACCGACCTGATGGAGGCGCTTGGGGTCACGGCTATGGAGATTCCTATCGGAAAAGCTGTGACGCAGCACTTTGAGGATATCGGACATGACCCTGCAGTCCAAGATGTCACCTACGAAAACTCCCAGGCACGGGAAAGGACGCAGATACTTATGGATGTCGCAAACAAGGAAAACGGCATCGTCGTGGGTACAGGCGACCTGTCAGAATCGGCTCTGGGCTGGGCTACTTACAACGGCGACCACATGTCGATGTATTCCGTAAATGCCGGCATCCCCAAGACATTGGTCAAATATCTTGTCGGATGGGCTGCAGAGAATCATTTCGGCGAGAAGGGAGGACTGGGCGAAAGAACTGTGCATGAGATACTGATGGATATCATTGACACACCTATCAGTCCTGAATTGAAACCTGCTGACGAGAACGGCGACATTGCACAAAAAACGGAAGATCTCGTAGGCCCTTACGAGCTGCACGATTTCTTCCTTTACAATATCTTCCGTTTCGGTTTTGCTCCGTCGAAAGTCTATTTCCTTGCCCGGAAAGCATTCTCCGGTGTTTATGACGACAGCACCATACTGAAATGGCTCGATACTTTCGTAAGAAGATTTTTCTCCCAGCAGTTCAAGCGGTCTTGCCTGCCGGATTGTCCGAAAGTCGGCTCTGTGTCATTGTCCCCTAGGGGCGACTGGAGAATGCCTTCAGATGCATGGAGAACGATGTTTCTTAAAGACCTTGACGGGCTGCGTTAAGAATCACCTCTGAAAGAGTAGGATGCGGGTGCACAATTTTTCTGATATCATCCACGGTTCCCTTTTTGTTCATCAAAACGGTAATTTCCTGGATGATGTCAGAGGCGTGCGCTCCCATGATGTGGCAACCGAGAATCTGGCCCGGAATGAAGTCACTCCCCTCTTCTGCTGCAATAATCTTGCAGTAGCCTTCCGGAGCATCCATTGCCAAAGCCTTTCCATTGGCGCGATACATTGATTTCAAGCACTTTACCTTAATGCCTGTCTCTTTGCAGGTATCCTCGGTCATGCCGACTGTAGCCACTTCAGGAGTCGTGAAGACAGCTGACGGAATGATGTCCAGGTCAATGCCGTCTTTCAGCGGACATTCAGGAACGATGCCGGAAGCCTCCGCCATCATGGTGTTCAATGCCCTCTCACCCTCTGCCGAAGCAACATGTGCCAGCATCATACCGCCACGGACATCGCCTACAGCGAAAATATGCGGCACGGAAGTCCTCATATTCGCGTCAGTTACAATGCCCTTAGGCGTGAACTCGATGCCCGCGTCAGCAAGGTTCAATGTATCTACGGCAGGACGACGTCCCACAGCCATCAAGACATTGTCCGCCAGGACTTTGCACTCCTTGTCCTTTTTAAGGAATGTAACCTGGAGACCTTCTTCTGTCTTCTCAATGGCCTGAACCTGGGCAGCAGTTTCAATATTGATTCCACGTTTGCCGAGTGCCTGTTTCAGTCTCTTCGCCATATCCGTATCGAAACGGGGAAGAACATCCTTGCAATACTCAAGCACAGTCACTTCGGAACCGAAACTGCTGAATACTGAAGCGAACTCCAGTCCAATAACGCCGGCACCGATGACGCACAGACGCTGAGGCACATGGTCAATATTGAGAATCTCGCGGGAGGTAATCACGCCCTCGAGATCCGTTCCAGGAATAGGAAGCATGGCAGAATGGGAACCTGTCGCAATGATAATATAATCAGAGCTGATTTCCGAAGTGCTGCCATCCTCTGCCTGAACCGCTACAGTGTGGTTGTCCTTGAAAGAAGCCTTGCCATATACCAGGTGTATCAGCCTGTTCTTCAGCAAGAACTCGATACCGCCGCGAAGCTGGGAAACGACTTCGTCCTTGCGTGCCATGGCGCCGCCGATATCGAACTTGAAGTCACCCGTTTCAACACCGAACTTGCCTGCATTGCGCAGATCTTCAAGCACTTCAGCATTGCGGCATAGTGCCTTGGTAGGGATACAGCCTTCGTTCAGGCAAGTTCCGCCGACAGGACCGGAAGAAACAATATAAACCTCTATACCTTTGGCTGCGGCAGCCACGGCAGTCTCATAACCACCGGGCCCCGCGCCTATAATTGTCAATGTCATATAGCAACTTGTTTACGCATCAGCATATTTGAGAATCGGCTGACGTGCAGCACGTGTCTCATCCGGACGGCTGATCGGAGTATTGTGAGGTGCACCCTTCAGATAATCAGGGTTCTCGGCAGCTTCAGCCGCGATCTTCCTCATCACTTCGACAAATGCATCGATGGTCTCCTTCGACTCAGTCTCCGTAGGCTCGATCATGATAGCCTGGTGGAAGAGCAGAGGGAAGTAGATTGTCGGAGCATGGAAGCCATAGTCCAGCAGACGTTTTGCAACATCCAATGTTGTGGCGCCTGAATGTTCCTCACCCGGACGTGCACCATCATTGACAAGACCGTCGAAGACAAATTCGTGCTTGCAGATTGAAGGAATCGGCAGCTTGTAGCAGTCTTTCAGACACTCTTTCACATAGTTGGCAGCCATTGTCGCGAATTTGCCTGCGAAACGGATGTGCTGTTTTCCGAGTGAAAGGATGTAAGCATAGGCACGGAGAATTACTCCGAAGTTGCCCATGAATGCTGATACCTGACCTGCTGATTCTGCATTGTCGGCAGAAATCTCAAATTTGCCGTCAGCTGTCTTGACAACGTGAGGTACAGGGAGATAAGGCACGAGATGAGCTGCCACGCCGACAGGACCTGAGCCAGGACCGCCGCCGCCATGAGGGGTAGAGAATGTCTTGTGCAAGTTCAAGTGCATGATATCGAATCCCATATCGCCAGGACGTACCACACCGAGAAGCGGGTTCATGTTCGCTCCGTCATAATAGAGCAATCCGCCGCAGCCGTGTACGAGGGATGCAATCTCGCCAATCTCTTTCTCGAACAATCCCAATGTGTTAGGGTTGGTCATCATGATACCGGCGATGTCATCTCCCAGAAGCGGTTTCAAGTCAGCCACGTCGATAAGACCTGATGCATTGGACTTCACCACAACGACTTCCAGGCCGCAGACCGCAGCGCTGGCAGGATTGGTTCCATGAGCACTGTCAGGAACAATGACTTTCGTCCTCTTGGTGTCACCATGGAGAAGATGATACTGTCTCATAATCATGAGACCGGTCAATTCGCCATGTGCACCGGCACAAGGGTTGAATGTAAATCCGGCCATTCCGGTTATTGCGGACAGGGATTTCTCCATGTTGTAATAAACCTCGAGAGCACCTTGTACGGTAGATTCCGGCTGAAGAGGATGAAGTCCGAGGAAGCCCGGCATTGCTGCGATTTCCTCATTGATCTTAGGGTTGTACTTCATCGTACAGCTTCCGAGAGGATAGAATCCGGTATCAACGCCGAAGTTCATCTGCGAAAGATTGGTATAGTGTCTTACGACATCCACCTCACTGACCTCAGGAAGTCCGAGAGCGGACTTACGGGCCAATGATTCAGGCATTTCCGCGGCTTTCCCGAATTCGTTTTCAGGAAGAGAATAGCCAGAACGTCCAGGTTTGGACAATTCGAATATAAGTTTATCGTAATATTTCATGACTAGATCCTCCCGACAACGTCTATTAATGAATCAACCTCGGCTTTCGTGCGTTTTTCAGTCACGCAGAAGCTGACATAACCCTCTTCCGTTTCAAGAGCGGAGAAAATGCCTGCATCCAGGAGAGCGGACTGTAGTTTCTCTACAGGCACGAGCGGTTTCAACACGAATTCCTTGAGGAACGGCTTGTCGAAAACTTTCTCGAATTTTCCTGTCTGAAGAAGCCTGTCATAGAGATAATGTGCTCCGGCAGATGAAAGTTCATTCACCTTGCGCAAGCCCTCAGCTCCCATAAGTGACATGTATATAGTCACATACAATGCCATCAAACTCTGGTTCGAGCAGATGTTGCTGGTAGCTTTCTCTCTTCTGATATGCTGTTCCCTTGCCTGAAGCGTAAGTACGAAGCAGCGTCTTCCTTCTGCATCTTCGGTCTGTCCTACAATACGTCCCGGCATCTTGCGCACATAGTCATTGCGGCATGCCATGAAGCCTACGTACGGACCGCCGAAAGAGATAGGAATACCGAGCGTCTGTCCATCACCGACAGCCACGTCGAAGTTCCACTCCGCAGGAGTCTTGACCACTGCAAGAGCCGAAGGGTCGCAATATTCCACGACAATACCTTTCGTCTCATGAACGGCGTCAGCAAAGCCTGTGAAGTCTTCGACAATGCCGAAACGGTTCACAGCCGGTACAATGATGCCGGCAACGTCGCCTGCCTGAAGTTCTTTCTTCAATGATGCCAGAGAGGTCTGGCCGTTTTCAGCTGCAATGTAACCGAGCTGCACGCCATTATACTTGGCGTATGTTTCCACTGTCTTGCGGACATTAGGAAGCAATGTTTCCGAAAGGAGGACCCTGTTCTTGCGTTTCGTGCACGCAACCGCCATTTTCATAGCTTCAGCAGCGGCAGTAGGGCCGTCATACATGGAAGCATTGGAAACGTCCATTCCTGTCAGGGAGCATATCATGCTCTGATATTCAAATATATAGCGGAGTGTTCCCTGTGAAATCTCAGCCTGGTAAGGGGTGTAGGCTGTAAGGAATTCTGAACGTGAACAGATATAAGGAACTACGGATGGGGTGTAATGGTCATACGCACCGGCACCCGCGAAAACCTTGAGCTGTACATTTTTCTTGTCCAGCGACACGAAGAAATCTCTCACCTGCTGCTCGGACATGGCATCAGGCAAGTCATATTCCTCTTTATATATGAACTTTTCCGGAACATCCGCATAGAGGTCATCCAGGGAGGAGACCCCTATACGGTCCAGCATAGCCCTTATATCATCCTCGGTATGAGGAAAATATGAAAAAGTGGACATGATTGGAATTATTAGTTTGACTTACTGTTATTTCGCAGTCATTGCCTGATAAGCAGCTGCATCCATAAGGCCTTCAAGTTCAGCAGGATCGCTAATTTTAACCTTGATGATCCAGTTCTCATAAGGATCCTGGTTGATAAGCTCAGGAGCATCCTCAAGAGCCTCATTGTTCTCGATGACAGTTCCGCTTACAGGGCATACAAGGTCGCTGGAAGCCTTCACGCTTTCAAGAGCGCCGAATTCCTCGTCTTTGGAAACCTCGTCATCAGCTTCAGGCATATCAACATATGTGATATCTCCCATTTCACTCTGTGCGAAATCTGTTACACCGATAACAGCTACATCACCTTCAACTTTTACCCATTCGTGTGTCTCGCTATAAAGGAGACCTTCAATTACCTTGCTCATAATTATTTAAGTTTAATTTGTTTATTACTTCTTATAGTTTGTCTGATAAAATCTCTTCTTGACTACGATGCCAGGGAACACCTTCTTGCGGATGCGGATGAACACCTGTGTTCCAAGCTTGCTGTATGCGGTCTGCACCATAGCGAAGCAGATGCTCTTGTCCAGAGAGATGGAATGATAACCTGTAGTCACCACGCCTATCTGTGTCCCGTCCTCGGTTTCTACCGGATAAGTAGCCCTAGGAATGGCCTTGTCCTCGATTTCGACACCGACAAGCTTGCGCTCCGTACCCTCAGCCTTCTGGCGTACAAGGACATCCTTTCCGATAAACTCTTCCTTGTCAAGCTTGCAGAACATGCCGAGACCTGCCTCGACAGGAGTAATGGTATCTGAAAGTTCATCACCGTAGAGAGGAAGTCCTGCCTCGAAACGCAATGTATCCCTACATCCGAGTCCGCATGGCACTACGCCTGCATCGAGAAGGATCTTCCAGATTTCCTGTGTGCCTTCAATGGATGTATAAATTTCGAATCCGTCTTCTCCGGTATATCCGGTACGGCTCACTATCATACGGCTGCCTTTCCATTCTGCTTCATAATAAGTGTAGAATTCGAGTCCGGCAGCTTTGGCAAAACCAAGAACTTCCGTGATAACCTTTTCAGCTTCAGGTCCCTGCAATGCAATCTGGCCCCATGTGTCAGATTCATTGACAACCTTCACGTCGAATCCTGCTGTCTGCGCCATAATCCACTCATAGTCCTTGTCAATGTTTGCGGCATTGACCACGAGAAGGAAATGATCAGGCTCGAACTCCCTGTATACGAGAAGATCGTCCACAACTCCTCCATCAGGATGGAGCATCATTCCATAAAGAACCTTGCCTGGCCCGAAGCCGCGGATCTCATTGGTGAAGATGTGATTTACGAATTTTTCCGCATCCGGACCACTTACGAATATTTCTCCCATGTGAGAAACATCGAACATTCCGACCTTGTGGCGGACAGCATTATGCTCATCAGTAATGGATGTGTACTGGATAGGCATCATGAATCCCGCAAAAGGGCTCATTTTGGCACCTAATGCCACATGACTGTCATACAGACAGGTTTTTTTGAGATTTTCCTCCATAGCTTTGTGTTATTGTTATTCATTTTGGTTCAGGCTTCCATGATCCCGAGGAAATCGTCCATGGACAATCCTGATATATAATCTGTCAATTCAATATCTCCGATAGCTTTTCTCAGCGGACCGGCTTCATCCGGAACGCCTTCAAGACGAGATGTCAGCAATTCATCGAGTCCGTCCTTGAGAGGAAAAAAATCTCCGGAAACATGACATTTCCGAATCACTCCCTTATCGATGTCCAGGCCGATGACAATCTCACCCGCTCCCTGTATCTTTCCGGAATGACTCACAGAATAAGCATGGTTGCGTCCTTCCATAAATACCGGATTCAGATATTCTGCTTCAATCCCTTCAATTTCAGCGACTTGCTCATCCGTCAGCACGATTGTTTCAATGCCGGCCAGCTTCCCTTCCGCATCGCGGTTTCCACAGAAACATTCCAGAAGGTAGTTCTTGAACTTTTCAATGTCCGCCAACGGACTGCCCGCTGCCTCATATATAGGTTTAAGGTTCGTAACATGCTGACGTACAGATGAAACGCCTTTGCTCTTGATCTTGGCCTCGGAAGGAGTAATCGCTCTTTCCAGTTCATCGAAATCTGTGTTGAAAAGCATTGACCCGTGAACGATACTTGATTCCGGCTTCAGGAAAAAGGCATTGCCCGAAACTTTTTTACCGTCGACCATGATGTCGTTCCTGCCGGATTTCTCCGCATTGACACCGGAAGCCCTCAGGTAGGCGGACAATGTATCCAGATATTCAGAGAAAGTGGAAGCCACGTTAGTGGAATCAGTTATGTATGAAAGCATTATATTGCCTTCATCGGAATAGACGCAGCCTCCACCGCTCTTTCGCCTGAACAGACGTATATCATGCTCCCTGCAATACGGCATATTCACTTCGGCTTCCATCACCTGATTCCGTCCGAAAATGACAGTCGGCTTGACCTGCCAGAAGAAAAATGCGTCTTTCCGGTCCCGGCCGGCCAGCAGAGAAGAGAGATGCGCCGCCACGTATTCCTCCATCGCGAGATAGAATACGAGACGACGCTCTTTATTTTCCGGTAAAGAAATATGTACCATATTGTTACAGCGCGAGCCTGAGTCCAAAGGTAGATTTGACTGAGCTTGCAGGAAGTTTCGAACGGTTGGCTACACGGCAAGCATCCCATTTCGATGCTGCGCTGCCACCTCTCATTATACGGAATTCTCCAGGGAGATTGTAGCATGGATCTGCCTGAGCTTCTTTAGTGTAGTCATAGAAACTGTCCTGACACCATTCCCAAGCATTTCCTGACATATCATAAATTCCAAGTTCATTCGGTCTGAATTCCTTGACATTGAGGACTTCTGAAGATGCATTGTTGAGATATGCTGCAACCTGGCTTACATACATTCCGCCTGCAAACTGGGTATTGAAAGACTTCACGCCACCTCTTGCAGCGAACTCCCACTCTGCTTCTGTAGGGAGACGGAACTTGCGTCCGGTCAATCTGTTGAGTTTGATGATGAAGTTCTGGCAATCATACCAAGACACATTCACGACAGGTTTGTCCAATTCCTTTTCGCTGTTCTTGTACGGAAGACTGCCCATAACCTCAAGCCAAAGTCCTGCGGTCACCTCGGTCTGTCCGATTTCGAAACCACGTACTGTTACCTCGTGAACAGGGCTTTCATCCTCGCCGGCCATCTTGCCCTGCTCAGATGTAGCACCCATATTGAAAGTACCGCCATTGACGCCGATCATCTTGATGGCGCATTTGCCCACGGTGATGGTCTCATTGGAAGAGACCTCTTCGCGTCCTGCATTCTTATTGACAATGGCAGCGATAACATCCTCAGGGACAGCAGTTTCCGTATTGGCTACAACTCGGAAACCGAGTCCGGGTTTTCTGATATAAGAGCTTTCGCTGTCACGTGATTTGCGTGTACGGGCCACCTTGAAGTCATTCTTCGCCACATACAAAGGATTCTGTATCAATGTATCGCTCTGGACATCATTGAAAGAATCAGCACACCACTCGGAATAGTTGGGGTTCACAGTAATCATTTCATTGGCTGCCGCATATTCCCACTGTGCTTCAGTAGGAAGAGAGAAAGGAATCCCTGTCATCTTGGAGAGTTTTCCGAGGAATTTCACGCAATCGTCATAGGAAACCATGTCCACAGGTGCAGCCGGATTCTGGATGGAGCCCGCAGCCGAGCCTGTAACAGCCTGCCACAATTCCTGGGTGACCGGCAATTGAGAAATCGAATAACCATTCAACACCACCTGGTGAATCGTCGCACCGGGAACTTTCGTGCCTGACGGGGTCTTTCCCATTGCGAATGCATCGCCCGGAACAGCCACCATGCTGAATGCAACTTCACCTGCTTTCACTTCAGCAGGGACTTCCACCCCTGCCGCGCTCTGATACGCACCTCCGCCGCATGACACCACCAGTAGAACTGATGCCGCAGCTGCAAAAAAAGAATACTTATTCATAAATTACAATTGTTTTCATTTCGTCTCTCAAAGGTAGTGAATTTTAATCGAATTACCGCCATTTCATAAAATATCGTCAAATATTAATTTTTTTACCTAACTTCGGCATCCGAAACGGTGCAGGAAGCACCTTTTCCGAGAGAAAAAGTTATTAGAAATGGAACAGACACCAGGACAGAAGTTTACAGTAAAGCACAATGATTTTTTATTGAATTACCTTTATGAGATTTTTCCGGGACAGAGCAAGACGGGAGTCAAGGCTTACCTCTCGAACGGTCAGGTAGTTCTGAACGGAAAGAAGGTTACGGCGTTCGACCAGCCGCTTTTCGAAGGCGATTCATTGACAATATTGCCCAAGAAGGTTTCCATATATAATGAGGTCAAGCATGCGGCCCGCGTGGATCTTCAGGATTCGGGCGTGGAGATTTTGTATGAGGACGACAGCATAATAGTGGTGAACAAGCGCAGCGGCCTTCCCGTCGTAGGGACAGGAAAGTCTGCCGGACATGCCGTGGATATGGACAAGAAAGGAGCGAAGGCCAGTCTCATGGGCCAGAGAAAGGAGAACACGGTGTATTCCATATTGAGCGATTACATGAGGACCAAGGTTCATGCAGAAAGGATGAGTTCCAGCGTCAAGCTTCCTTGGAAACCGTCGCATGTATTTATAGTTCACCGTCTTGACCGTGACACGTCCGGCGTGCTGGTATTTGCCAAGACCGAGAAGATCCAGCAGATAATGCAGGACGGATGGAACAGTTTCGTCAAGAAAAGAGGTTACGTCGGCATCGTCGAAGGAATACCGTCGCAGCCGCAAGGAGCCGTCATCAGCTGGTTGAAGGAGAATCCGAAGTCAATGAAGATGATTTCTTCACAGGAGCCTGATTTTTCCACGGACAGAAGAGGCGCAGGCAAGAGTTCGGAAGAGTGGCAGAAAGCCATAACCCATTATCATGTATTGGCTTCCGATGTCCATCCGACAGGCAGCCGCAAGTCCGGCAAAGATGAGGGGCCAAGGAACTCGGCTCTGAAATACAGTGCCGTGGAGTTCTCATTGGAAACCGGCAGGAAGAACCAGATACGCGTGCATGCCGCATCAGAGCTGCATTGCCCTATCGCCGGGGATAAAAAATATGGTGCCAAGACGAATCCTTGCGGACGCTTGGCACTACATGCAGGAACATTGGCTTTCATACACCCCGTTTCCGGCAAAGTCATGACTTTCACCGCAAAGACTCCCAAGGAGTTCGGGGTCTAGTCTCTACCTGAGATACTGGAACATACGTATATACGGTTCGCCGAAGAAAAGAACTACATCTCCGAATTCGAAGCCCAGCTTCTTGTACAATTTGTGGAGATGTGGTTTTTTCTCGTCCACAAGCAATGTCACCTTCTCATAGCCGAGCGCCTCTGCTTCATCCAATGCATTCCTCATCAGGATGCTGCCGATATTGTGTCCGCGGAATTCCGGGTGGACGACCAATGAATCGAGATAGTATTCTCCCTCGCCGGTTTCGCTGCCCGGTTCCGGCTTCTCGGTATTCAACAGCTTGGCCATCAATGCGAATGTCCTTTCGGCCGTTTCCTTGTAGCTTCCTCCGTCGTAAGAAACGATGGCTCCGGCTGTTTTTCCGCAGAAGGTTGCAACGGTCGTATTCTTCCAGGAGTACAATGTGTCTTCCTTGGAACATACTTTTATCAATGCATCACGTACGGCGGAAATCGGGCCGAACCCTGTTTCCGCATCAGCCGGCAATTCCGGATTGAAGATATCGTACCCCATGGCTGCAAGGACGGCATCGGCTATAAACGGCGCATCAGACGCCCTTCCCTTGCGGAGCTCCACACGGGGCGTCTTAGCCTCAATCGCCGGCATCACAAGCGTATTATTTTCACTCACAGCCACTTCCCCTTTCAGCCCTGTATGCGGATCCTTGTAAATTATTTCCATAACGTAAAAAAGTTAAATTTATTTTTGTGAATATAAATAAAAGTATCTATATTTGCAAACGCAAATGGGGATATAGCTCAGTTGGCTAGAGCATCTGCTTTGCAAGCAGAGGGTCGTCGGTTCGACTCCGTCTATCTCCACAATTCGGCCTGAAAGCCAAGTAGTTAGAGGTTTTACAAACAGATTTACAAACAGATGTTGTAAGTTGAGATTGTAAAACCTCTTTTGTTTTCATCATATTCTACTGCACTGAAATCCTATTTTTCGTTAAAATTTTTACTGAAATTTTTATTGCAACCAGGCAGATGAAGAGGATTCCGAGGGTGATAAATAGTTTCTGCCACCATTTCAGAACATTTACTTCTTTCTCGATTACGGTCTCGATCTTCTGGATTTGTGCGGTTTCTTTGTATCGTTCTTTATAGGAGAGGTAGATTCCCATCGAATCGACAGTTGCTTTTACTGTGATCACTGTCGGTTTATAGGGCTGCGGTTCCGGCTCCATTGAGATTGTTTGTTGCATGCGGGCTGATTCTTTGAGGGCTTTTATTTCCTGGAGTCTTGCTCTTCCTGTGGAGTCACATTGGATGAGAGCCTGCATGATGCTTGAGTCGGGCTGTACCATTATGACTGTGTCGCGGATGGTTTCTGTTACTGATTCGGTTTTCTCAGTTACTTCTGTGGTGTGAGGATAAAGTTTATGGCAGCAACTCTGCAGTGAGAGGATTGCTGCCATTGCTATGATTATTCTTTTCATGTTGGAATGGTTTAGCGGTTGTGTATTTTGTCTTTGAGTTGCCTGATCTCTTCCTTGAGCTGGGAGTTCTCACTGCAGAGTTTATCCACGGAGGCTTTGAGTTCTTCGTTTTCTTTGCGGACTGCAACAATCTCAGCATTGACGGATGTTATGTCGGCGAGCAGCTTCTTGTTTTCTGATGAGAGCAGATCTATTGAGGCTTGAAGGTCCTGCAGGAAATCATTATTTCGTTTCCTGGTTCCCACAAGCCATCCTACAGCTGCTGTGATCATCGGGATTATGTATGTTCCGATGAAGTCTAGTGTGTTGTTGGTTTCCATTACATCATTCGTTTGAGAAGTACAGTTTCATTTCACGAAGTCTTCTCCTTTGAAGTCCTGGCAGGACACCTCCTTTTGAGTAGACCCAACGGAGGAATTCGTCCATGATGGAGTTATCATTGGCGTTTATCCGTGCTTTGCGAAGGAGAGTTGATTTCTGAAAGTTCCCTATACCTATATTATATATCAGCGATACCAAAGAGTCAAACTGGTTCTGATTGATAAAGAGGTTCTGATTATTGACTGCTTTTTCAAAGACTATCAGATCCTCTTTCAAGAATTGTTCTGCTTGTTCTTCTGTTATCGTCATTCCGGGCTTTACACCGGCAGTGTGGCCATAGCCAATAGTCCAGACTCCTCCGGGGCATTTGTAAGCCTTCAGACGCAGCCCTTCAAACTCTTTTATCAAAGCGATTCCTTTAGGTGAGGTCTTCATGATTATTGCTGTACTTAGGGTTACACAAAACCCCGCCAGCCATGCGTGGCGGACGGGGTGATGAGGATGGAGGACATGCAGGATTACTCTGCATAGGTTGCCTGTACGAGCATCTCGCCAGACTTCTCGCCGGTCTTTGAGTTAACAAAGAAGTATTTCATGAATACTTTCGGTGCAGCGGTGTTTGGAACTCCGTGAACGGCTTCGTACTCTGCCTTGATGTCGATTGCAGCATCGGCAATCTCACGAGGAGCACCAATCTGGACAGCCTTGCTGAATGCCTTGGTCACACCATTGCTCTGAGGAGCAGATGCCATGATGACGAGCTTGAGATCCTCGGTTGAATCAGGCATGTCGGTCAGCTGGAATGTGAACGCATCTGCGCTGTAGTCCACCTCTGCCTCTGCTGGAGCATCTACACCTACGAGGGTAGGAGGAGTTGCGAGGGCTGCACCGCCACACTTGACGATCCAGAAGTTCAGACGAGAATACAGGTTGGCACCTGAGATCTTCGACGAGGTTCCGAGAACACTCTTGCCCTTCTGCGTGTTAGCGAGAGCATTCCACGCAAGGATCTGAGCATTGGTGAGAGATTTCCAGCTCTGCGAGAGCTGCTTGAAGATTGACTTCACAGCTGCCTGAGCCGAAGTCTTGAATCCACCGCCGTAACCGCGGTTCCTGATGTACTTGCGACCACGAACCTTGGCTGCGGTCACTCCTTTTGCGGAGCCTGACATCTCCTCAAAAGCGATAGAAGGAATGTACTTCATAATGGTAAAATATTAAGGGGTTAAAAATGATTTCAATTATTCTGTAACGATATACGCTTTAATAAGTCCACAAGAAACCTGAGGATCTTGTAATTCTGTATAGCCATCACATATGAACTGGCCATTTTGGATTCTTGCAGGAAGGGTTGAATTACCCCAACCCTGAGCATATCCCATCGGACAGGACAGCAGAAGTTCTGCAGATATATCCTTCGGGAAATTTACGAGATCCAACGTAAACTGAGTTCCGAAATCGACTGCACCAATATTCTCAATGCCAAGACAGATTAGAGCCCATGAATCACTAACGTATGCACAATAGTGCTCGCAGTACATATTCTTTGGGAGATTCTCTATCTGAAGGTCAATCTCACCGTCTACGATAAATGTCTCACGCTGACCTTTGGGGAGATAAGCACAGAAGAATACGAACTCAAAGTCTGTGTAAGCGGCATTGACCTCCACTTTCTCAAGACAGATGGTATTCTTGTCCTTGATCCAAGAACGCACAATCGTTCCGTTTCTGTCATATTGCTTAGAGGTGTAGTTCATAAAGACAGCCGTCTCCATGCTACGCTTCATGGACAAATCTGGCACATATATCTCAAGCACATCAGCAGCTTTGTATTCCTCGGTCTTTCTGTCAAACAATACACGACCATTGAGGATTACATAGTTCTCATTGAGGACAACTTTGAACTCAACCGGCTCTGCACCGAAATTATTTCCTGTTGAAGTAATAATCATAATCCAATCCTATTTTTTGATTGCTATAGTTGTATCAAACACATCGTAGTAATGCTCTGCACGATAAATCTCTGGGCATACCTGAACCTCGAAATACTCTTCTTTTGGAGTGAAGTCCACTCGGATCATATTAACAGATCTTGGCGACAGCCTTGTACCTCGGCCCAGGACGAAGATTCTACAGTTTGGTACTGAATCCGGGACATTATCAAGCTCGTAATAAGCATTCACTCGAGTATTTCTGAACTCATAGTGAAACTTAGCATTGACCATTGTTGAACCCTTTGAGAAACCGATTGCAGTATCGCTGATATAGTTTCTTGTGGACTCAAGATACATCTCATCAATCTCAACAATCGCACGCGGAACATACGGAGCATCGTAACCTACTGAAGTCTCTTTACAGATAGCTGAAACCCACATACTCTCACCTGTAAAGCCGGTTGTACTATCCAGCCACCAGAACTCACAGAAATACTTTTTGCCAGCTTCAAGCTCAAATCCTTTGATATCAACATATCTTTCAGTCAATTCAACATCCCCATATTCAACATCAACTCCTGGAGCCACGATAACTGTCTTGCTCCAACCGTTAGTCACTCCAGGACTCTGAGCTGGCGACATCTTCACAACGAGAAAATGATTGTCGGAAGGCTGTTGCACATTCATAAAGACGATTCTTTCTGGAGTGATCCAAAAATCCTCATACTCTACCTCAGGAACATCAGTAGTATATACTGGAGCATCAGTAAGCAAAGGCTTTCCAACCATTTCGCGATTGGAATTGATACGGACAAAGGCATTATGTGGAGTGAGTTCAGCAGCCTGACCGAATGTCGATATGCCTTTCATCTTCTCAGCAAGAACTGCCCAGGCTTTCATCTGGCCATCTGACAACTTCTTGTACGATCGGGATATTTTTGACAGACGATTGCGTGACACTGCCTGAGCTGGAGTCTTACTATTTGACGCCATAGCACGAGCTGAGAGGACCTGGCGACCTTTTGATACTCTGGCCGTCACGTCCCCTGCAGAACCTTTGAACTCATTAAATGCGATAGATGGCAATGCTTTCATACTTTCAAAACGAATCTCTGAAAGCAAAGATATGTAATAGAAGTAGTGGATTTTTTGAAATGGAATCACCTGCCTTAAATTGCTATAACTTGCTGATACTTGCACGATTATGCAAGTTTTCCAATAGCAGAAAGCGAGTGATAAAGCGACCTGTAACCGGTCTCGGAATCCAGAAGAAGATACCTGATGTGTATCTGAAACATCTCGAGATCCAACCTGGTACGAGGAATCACGAACGTAATCTCTGAAGAAGATCCATCCGGCACAGACTCTGACAGATAGTTTCTCATCTTGCCAGGATGACAGCCCACACCAGGATCCTCAATCTGGATCTTTCCCAACACCCTATACCGGCTGAACTCATCAGTACCGCATAAGGTCAGTTTGAAACGCAGAGCAATATCAAACAGAGACACTGACTCGCAGCTAACAAAATCAAGGCTGAATATAGGGAACGGCTCAAAACTCCTCGGCACAGGAACTCTCTCATCACCAAGCTGAGCAAATCCGTGATATGCTGACACGAACAGGTTATACCCGCTGATGCTGTTCCCATCCCCATACGGAGGACGATGAGCAGCAACTCCATCAGCATACTTCCTCCACTTGTTCTGTTGCTTTGAGGTCAATCCTCTCCAGGCTTTGATCGCTCTCTGGTGGAGACTCTTCTGTTCCAGCTGCTCAGCAGTACCGGCAAACTCAGAATAAGCCTTGCTCCTGAAATAGCAAAGACCGTTGCGATGATAGAAAGTGACATTGCCGACCGAAGACCAGCAATCAGAGAAAAGAGCATCAGGATAAAATCTTGGCATAGTGCGTTTTTTGGGGCCCGGCAGGGCGTTTACAAGTCTTAAAGTAATAAGGCCCACATAGGATATTGGTGAGCATCAGCAAGTTACGAGATTTTTCAAGACTGGTAACACATCTGGAGGCGATAGCCGGAAGATGCTGCACATTGCATACATAGCCAAGAGCACACCCTCCGGGCGGGGCACGACGGTGAGGTTGTCACCGACGCGGAAGCGTCCGTCAGCTCTCTTTGGCCTATGGTGTTTGACGGCGGTTTTCGCGTCCGCGAAGCGGATGCGGAAACTGACGGCAAATGCCATAGGGGGCAAGCCCGTGAGGGCGCGGCAGGAGCCGGACGGACAAAGGTTAGAGCGGGAGATAAGGGTCTTTCCGGCTCTGGCACTAACGGTGATTAAGAACTACAAACGCCACGACCTTGATGCGTGCTTTGGCGAGTCTGTGGGATTTATGGAGAGGAGCTACAGCGGAACGGAATAAATCACACAGTCTCGCCTTTGACCGCCCTCGGAAGATTTGGAAGACTTGGAGCAAAGCGGAAAGGCTTTCAAGTCTGGAGAGGATCAAGCGGTCAATCATTAAACACATCGGCCATAGCCGATACCTTGCTTACGGAGGACTTTCTTCAAGCTGGCGGCTCGTCCGACTGCTTGAAGAAAGTCTGGAGGAAGCCCGCAGCTGTGCTGCTAAGGCGACAGTCTGCCCAGGGACGCACTTTATCCTCAAGCGATTGATATTACTCAAGGACGCACGACGTTCGGACGGGCCGGACCTTTCTTTCTTGGGAGCAGGGCGCGTAGCGACCAAGAAAGGAAGGTCCTGAGCACTCGACGGGCGGGAGGGGTCCTCCGCCCTTGAGAGGGCTCACTGACTGTCGCCGACTCGACAGAGAGCAACGCATCAGAACAAACCTCCTAACGGGCTCAAACGCAGACACTTAACATAATCTAAATGAGAACATTCTCATTTAGATTATAATGCGAACCAAAAGGATATGGGAACTTATGATGCAATTGACTTATCTA
>OGOJ01000455.1_pt1 | contig 38810 bp, 33 predicted proteins | sample 1552601 | NCBI WGS metagenome assembly OGOJ01 (sample SAMEA2580184, study PRJEB22360) | human gut metagenome | biome: human gut; feature: human-associated habitat; material: faeces | place: Denmark | collected 2008/2010
TTAAATGAAATTTATCAATAATAATATTTGCATTTGGAAACATTACTTTAATAAGAGAAACATAAGGCGAATACATATCAATAACAATTAATTTAACTTTACTTCTTGCTTCATGAGTATAATAAGAAAAGTATCTCATTAAATTATTAAGTTTTCTATCTTCAACAATATCAATTGTCTTACCAGTTTTACCATCACACATATGAAAACTCATAGCCCCATCAGCTGATTTAACAGATTTAAATTCATCAAAAGATAAAATCTCGGGTAAATAATTTTTATATAATTTCTTACCTTCATAATAAGAGTCAATAACTCTTTCCACAGTATTTGGTGAGACTCTAAATCTATGTGCAATATCTACTTCAGAGATTTTCTTTTTAAGTTCTAATGCAATAGCATATTTAACTTGGTTAGATATGAAACAACCATCGTTAACGATTTTTGTTTTTGCAATAAACTTTTTATTACAACAGTGACATAGAAACCTTTGCTTATGTAATCTTAAAATACATCCGTGATTACAAACATCTAACATCAATATATCAGATGTGATAAAGCCATTTTTTTCATAGGTTTGTTCATTGTTAAATATACAACCACATCTAGGACAAAATTCTGGCTTATATGTTAGTTTTGCCTCAATGACTTTATAGTAAATATCACCAAACTTTTCTATTTTATAAAAATTTTGTGTCAAATTTATATTTTTGTCTTCAATATTTAGTAAATTTAGTATACAATATTCTTGTGACATGATTTAAAACCTTCTTTCTTTGTTTTTTATTCAAATTTATTATATCAAAGAATTGGCTTAAATCATGCACTTTTTTTATTAAATAAAATTAGTGGATATTTTTTGACACCCACTAAATATTATAGAACCAAGATATTTAATTTATTCAGTTGATAATAATAATGATGATAATATAGAGATTTATTCATCAGAAATAGTAATTGATACAAATGGAACAGAAAAACTAGTTAATATTGAAACTGAGAGTGTAAGACAAAAAATATTAGAAATAATAGAAAAGATGTTTGAATAAGGTAAGGGAGGTTAATAACATGACAGAATTAGAAAAAAATATGGAAACATTTAAGAAAAATAGTATAGAGAAAAATAAAGAGTTTGTTTTCAAATTTTTAGATCAAAATTATTCATTAGAAGATGTGCAAAAATTTATTTCTGAAGTAAAAAATTTACACAATAATAATGGTAAGACTTATGATCAAGAAACAGAAAGTATACTTTCAATAATTATAGAAATTAAAAGAATAGAAAAAGTATTCAATGATGGGGTTAAAGAGAAAAATTATGATTATAATGAAAAATCAGACAATACAGTCAAAGAAAGTGTTTGTGTTATCAAAAATTTAATATTAAAACTATCAGATATAAGTAAAGAAAGAGTAAAAAAATATATAAACAAATTAATGTTGAAAATGAATGGTTATATTTATCAAAGTTATGTATTTAATGAGATGAACAATAATAATATGTTATATATTTTAGATGATAATACATTAAAACAAATTTCACAATCAAAACCAGTTGAGCGTCCCGATTATCATTCAAGTAAATTGCTTGAAGCAGATGACTGTTTACACAAAATTTTTAGTAAAATAAAAATGCTCAGTATAAAAGAAATTGATGTCAACAGTCTTTCACAAATAAAGGAGCAAATATTGAAGTTAGCAGCAATAGGAGGATATGAAACTATAGTTGAATTTGCCAATGAATATGTTGCACAAGAATTACTACACAAATTTAGTCATAGAACTCCGATGGCGATAGAAGAATTGAAAGAATTAAATGAATATTGTGAAAAAGGGATAGTTGATATAGAAGAAGTTGATAAAAAAAGACTAGGTGATTTATTAAACGAAAAAGAACAAGCACAAGAAGAAAATATAGTGAGAGGAAAAGTAAGTAAATTAAAATCATTTTTTAAAGCAGGTATAAGGACAATAGAACAAACTAGAAATCAAAAGCAAAATATAGTAGTAAATCATGATATGGACTGGTTAGATTACAGAATGGAAGAAAATGAAAAGTCTAATAAACACAGATAAGAATATACAAATAATAATAGAATAACATAAACAGAAAAAAATTAAACATTAATATAAATAGAAAATATGTAAAGAAAAGTCAAAACAATTGACTTTTCCATAAATATAGTGTATTATATAAATATATTTAAGGAGGGAATTATATGTATTTTTTAGCAAATATTTGTACTGATAATATTTATGACCCAATTTGGGATGTTGTTGGAACAGTAATCAATATTATTTGGATAGGAGTACCTATATTATTAATCGTATTAGGATCAATTGATTTAGGTAAGGCAGTTATTTCAAGTAAAGAGGATGAAGTCAAAAAAGCAAAGAAATCACTTATTAACAGATTTATTTATGCCGTACTTGTATTCTGCGTAGTATGGATTGTAGGAATCGTAATGAATTTAATTAGTGGAATAGGTGTTACAGGCAATAATAATGTAACAGATGTTCCGGGATCAGATACAGGTTCTTGGAAAGAATGCTGGAAAAAAATTAGATCATAAAAAAGCAAAGAAATCATAAAAAAATGATTTCTTTTTTTAATTTTATATGTTATAATTTAATTATAGTGAATTCTTATGTCTAATGAACGGAGTGAAAAATTATGAAGAAGAAAATATTATTATTAATTATAACTATATTTAGTTTTGCTTTATATGTGGGAAGAGTAGAAGCAGATACTAAATGTCCAAATAGTACTGATAAAGTAGTTGATGGTCATTGCTGTCCTGAAGGCTATACTGCAAAGGTTGTTGAAAAAAGTTCATATTATTATTGCCTTAATTCAAATTATACAGAAGATGAAATAAAAAATTTTTATTTTGAAAAAAAATATCGAGTATATATAGAAACTACAATGCCAAATATATGTAGTGATATATGTGATAATGATATTTATTTTAATTGTAGACCAATAGTCAGTACATCTACTAAAGAAAAATGTTCTGTAAATCATAAAGTTGGAGTTGCTGCTAATGATCATATGACAGGCTGCTTTTTCTGTAATAGTTCAGGAATTGCTGCTTATGGTGAATGGTCTGATATATCAAATAACAATTGTAATGGCAGTGGTTGGGAATATAAAGCAGATATAAGTAAAGAAAGTAAATGTAATTATGATTGCACGAACAAAGCAGATTGTTCAAAAGTTAGCTGGTTGGCGACATGTGAATATATTCAGTTAAACGCATCAAATACTCAAGAAAGGGAAAAAGTAACTATTTATTTTAACAGAAATTTTATGAAACTATATGTAAATGACGAAATACCTAGTACTGATATTACCATACAAAAAAATATGTTAAAGGGATTACTAAATAGTTATGAAAATAGAAAAAGAGGTTCAAATGGGTGCCCCAATTATTTATATTATATAAATCATTTGTATCAGGATGGATGGAGTGAAGAACACACAAATGAATTTACGTTAGATTCAAAAAAATTCACTCTAGAACACAACTGTGATCAAAATAAGGTGTGTAATGATAAAATTTATAAGTTGAAAACTGAAAATTCAGATAGCGATAATTTTCATGAAAATACATATGATACTTGTGATAAACTAATTGGTACTGGTGTAAAAGAAATGATTAATGAGATAATGAAGTGGGTAAGGATTGCAGTTCCGCTTTTATTAGTAGGCTTAGGAATTTTTGATTTTGCCAAAGCAACATTTTCTTCTAAAGAAGAGGATATGAAAAAGGATAGAGAAAGATTTATCAAAAGAATAATTGCAGCAGTATTAGTCTTTCTTGCTCCAATTCTAATAAACTTAATATTAGACCTTGCAAATAATGTATGGAATTGGATAAATCCAGAAACATGTATAAAGTAGATGGGAGGTAACTACTATGCTGATGTTAAGTATCGTATCAGTCGCTCGTGATGCATTAAGAGGATTGATGTTATCGTTATGTGATATCATATACAGATTAATAGTATTTGTTTATGATGTGTTTTATAATTTAGGGACAGCAAGGCTTTTAACAGATAAGGATATACAACCAATCTTTCAAAGAATTGGCTTAATAATAGGTCTATTCATGGTGTTTAGAGTAACTTTTGCTTTCATTCAATATATAATAAATCCAGAAACAATGATTGACAGGCAAAAAGGAATAGGAAAAATTGTTACAAAAGTTGTTATTTCAATAGTTTTGTTAGGAAGTACACAATATTTGTTTAATGCCGCATTTGCAATTCAAAACAAAGTATTAGAATCACAAGTATTAGAAAAAGTAATTCTTGGTGGTGAATATGTAGAAACAGAAAGTGGCATGAGAGATTTTGGTTCAAACTTAAGTGCAACAATTTTTAGTTCGTTTTATAGAATTAATGATGATCCTTATTTAAGCAAACCAGAAGTCTATAATTTATGTGAAAACATACTAGGAAAAAATAACGACATGTTAAAAGAAAATATAAGAATAAATTCAGGCTCTATAGTTGGAAGTGGGGCTAATATATGTTTAAATGTAAAATCAGAATATAATAATTATGATGAACAAATGGAAGAAATTATATCATCATCAAAAGAAACAAAAGAAGAATATATTATTAATTTTGATGGTGATGGTCTCTTAACAGTTTTGGTTGGATTAGTATGCCTGTATACAGGAATTATGTTTACATTTCAAATCGGCGTTAGACTAATTCAACTTGCATACCTGGAGTTAATAGCTCCAATACCAATAATAATGTATGTCACACCAAAAGGTGATGATAAATTGAAAAAATGGGTTACACAATGTACAACTACATTTTTGGATTTCTTTCTAAGGATTGCAATAATATATTTTGCAAAGTTTATAATTGAAATTATATTGAATGCTGACATTTTAGGAAGTATATATGCTGAATCAAATGGAATTTACAATGTGTATATAACATGCGTCATGATTATAGCAACACTATTGTTCGTTAAAAAAGTTCCTAACTTATTAAAAGAAATATTTCCTCCTCTTGGCGGTGCAGCTGGCTTTGATTACGGTATGGATATTAAGAAAACAGTTAATGGTACATTGGCACCGGCGCTATTTGGAGCAGCAGTTGGAGCAGCAGGCGGCTTAGCTTCAAATGCAATTCATGGTTATATGAATACCAGAAAAGATTTTAGAGAAAAAGGAAAGAAAGCAGGCTTTAAATCAATCGGAAAAGGATTATTATCAACAGTTGGAGGAGCATTTGGTGGTGCAAAGGCGGGTTTAGGAACAAAAGATATTACTAAAATGGGTAATGCAGTAAAAGTTGCTAACGCTAATAGAGAAAAGAGAGAATTAATGGCCAAAGCAGGATATCGTTGGTATAATTCAGCACCAAAAAGAATTGGAGACAGTGTGTTGAGTTTTGCTGGTGAAACAAGTGGCGCTGAAGCAAAAATGAAAACTGCTCAATTTAGACAAGAAGCACTACAGCAATCTAAATCATTGGCTTGGCAACAATTTTATGAAGCAAATCCTAAAGCTGACTTAGGACTTTTAAGGAGTATTCAAGAATTTGAAGAAAAAGGAAAGAAAGTTTACAAAGGCATTGATAGAAATGGAGATGAATTAACATTTACAAAAAATGCAGCTGGGGAATACATAAATACTGCTGCTGGTGGAATAAATATAACTGGTGATGAAGCTAAGGCTGTAAATGAAAGCCTAAGAAAAGATAAAGATATTAAAGAGCAAGGAAAAATCATTAAAGGTTTACAAACGGCAGATGAAAAATCAAAGAAATAAAATAAAAAGGAGTGTGATATTTAGTGAATGGTTATTTAGTACCTGCTAATGCTAAAAGAGGTACATTAATATTTAATATCTTTAGACCAGTAGATTTGATAATGTTTGGTACTGGTGCTGGAGTATCATTACTTTTGTTAATGATAATTCAGTCATCAAGTACATTGTTGGTAATAGTAGCATGCTTGCCTGTTGCTATAACAGGCTTGCTGGTAGTACCAATACCAAATTATCACAATGTGCTTTGTGCTATACAAAGTATATTAAGATTTTATAGAGAAAGAAGAAATTATATATGGAGAGGTTGGTGTTTTTATGAACGATTCGCAGTTGAAGACAAAAACAAAAAATAATTCAAAATATACAGAAGATTGGATACCTATTAGAAATATATCAAATGGAATGATAGTATTAGATAATAAAAAGAAAGTTACTGGTGTTAAAATAAGACCTAGGAATATCTTTATTCTAGATCAGAGTACACAAGATAATGTATTGATAGCATTAAAAAACTTTTATAATATGATTGATTTTGAATTTTGGCTAATATCAGCAGACCGTCCAGTAGATTTAAATAATTACTTAGCTAGATTACAATTATTATATAATCAGACTCCTAATCCAGCGGTTAGAAAGTTAATTAATCAAGATATAGATAAAGCCAATGATTTTATGAATAATAATATTACTGATACTGAATACTATATTTTATTTAAAGAAAAGAATGATGACTTAATTCAAAAGAGATTAAGAACATTAATGACTGGACTTGCTAATTCAGGATTAGAAACAAGTCAAGTTTCTAATGATGATTTAAGAATAATATTAGATAATTTCCTTAATAGCGGAATGACTACTAATTTTGGGACGGTGATTTCATAATGAGTTTTAAAAGTGAATTAGCTCCTAAAGGATTACAATTTAATCCTTCAGATTTTGTAATAAGTGATAAGTATGCAACAATACTTACAGTAATATCATATCCTAGATTTATAGGGCCTGGATATTTATCTAATCTTACCAATATGTCAGGTGTAAAAATGGTAATTAAACATATACCAGTACCATTTTCTGTATTAGCTAAAATGTTAAATAAAGAAATATCAGACTTAAGAAGTAGATATCAACAAGAAAAAGATAGAACAGTTCAAGAAAGAATTAGACAAGATGTTGATTCATTAGAATACTTTATTCAACAGTTTACAGCGTCTCAAGCTAAAACATTTGATTTTCAAATGCATCTTATGATAACTGCTAATACTAGAGAAGAATTAGAAATGAAAAAGGTAAGTCTTAAAAATTACATGGATGCCATGGAAATGAGAGCAGTACCTTTAAGATTTGAACAAGAAAGAGTATTAAAATCAATTTTACCAATATTTGAAAAACAACCAATTGAAGATAGAATCGGTACACCAATGCCATCTCCAACAATGGCAGCCATGTATCCATTTATCTTTGATAGCATCAAAGATGATGGCTTGTCAACACTCCTTGGAGTAGATTTCTCTGGTGGTGTTGTGTTATTTAATCAATTCTTATATCAATTAAGAAAAGAAAGTAATAGAAATAATGCTAATATGATAATATTAGGTACTTCTGGTAGTGGTAAATCAACTGCTGCTAAGTTAATACTTCGTAGCCATATTAGAAATGGTTATCAGATAGTAGCGGTAGATCCTGAAGGTGAAATCAGTGAAATGACTAGAACTTATGGTGGTGATGTTGTAGACCTAGGTAAAGGTGGAGAATATGGAATGGTAAATCCACTTGAAGTAATCATGGATGCTGATGAAGGCGAAGCAAGAAATGGTTTAGGATATACAGTATTAAATAAAACATTACAATCATTAAAAGCATTTATGAAATATTATTCTCCAGATATCGAAGAAGATGTATTAGCACTATTTAGTGGAGTAGTACAAGATACATATGCAAGATTTGGAATAACATTTACATCAGATTTTTCTAAGTTTACATCAAATGACTATCCAACATTTAGTGATGTATATATAACAGTAACTAGTAAATTAACATCAATGACTGAGAAAACTCATGAAAGAGATGTGATGGAAAGATTAGAATTAAAATTAAGACCATTAGTAAGAGAATTAAAGTATTACTTTAATGGACATACATCAATAAATACAGAAAGTAATTTCCTAGTATTTAATATAAAAGAACTTATGAATTCTGATGCTAATATAAGAAATGCTCTATTATTTAATGTTCTAAAGTTTGCTTGGGGGTTATGTTTAAATCCTAATGTGAATACTGTTTTATCAGTAGATGAAGCCCATGTTCTATTGGGAGCAAAAAATGAATTAGGAGCAGAATTCTTAGCTCAAGTACAAAGAAGAGCAAGAAAATATAATACAGGTACAATAATAATAACTCAGCAGCCATCAGACTTTGTAGCAGATGGAATATTAATGCATGGTAAAGCAATATTTGATAATGCTTCATATTATTTAGTTATGGGACTAAAAAAACAAGCAGTAGAAGATTTATCAATGTTAGTAGATTTAAATGATAATGAAAAAGAATCAATAAAGAGATTTAGTCAAGGTGAAGCATTATTTGTATGTGGCAATAGAAGAATGCAAATAAATGTAATTGTAACTGAAGATGAATTAGAATCATTTGGTTCTGGTGGTGGTTTATAATCACTGTTAGGTGGTGAAAATTATGAATGAAGAAGAAAATAAGAATAGTAAGATAAAGTTAGTATGGAAAGGCTTATCTTTTAAAACAAAACTAATAATAATAGGAATTGCTATTACTATTTTCTTTTTCTTGGTAACATTCATTGTATTATTTACAGTTTTTGTTGAAGAAGGGTTAATTAAGATAGATGATTCCAATAGTTATGCAATGGGAAATTCTTATTATGCCAATTCAAATAGTTATTGGTGGCCAATAGGAAGTGTAGAGACAACTACAAGAGATGGGAAGACTTATGCTGATGGAGAGCCAGAAAATACTATAACAACATCGTATTTTGGAGATACAGAGGGAAGGAGTCATAGTCACAAGGGAATAGATATTGCAAATTATAGTGGTATCAATACCACAAATATTATTGCTTCAAGATCCGGAGAAGTAGTTTACCCAACTAGCGATAATCAAACGAACTACAGTGATAACGGTTGCATTAGTTGTGAAAGAAGTAATGATGGTGGTGGGTTTGGCAATTATGTTAAAATAAAGCATAGTGATGGCAAATATACAATCTATGCTCATATGGCTAAGGATAGTATAACGGTTAGAGCAGGTGATGTTGTAGAGCAAGGAGAAGTTATTGGAAAAATGGGCAACAGTGGTAATACAAGTGGAACCCACTTGCATTTTGCAGTATTAGGTAACTCTTCAGAAGACTATGCAGAGGATCCACTAAATTATGTTAAGGAAGAAAGTCCACGACCTATATCATATGGTGGCGGTGGAAGTTTTTCTCTTGTATCAACGACATTATCAAGCAATGAATTTGCCAATAAAATGAGTGATTACTGTGAAAGAAGTGGTAAAGCAAGCTTTTGTAATAATTTTTCAAAATACTCTGATACTATTTATAGCGTATCGATGTCGAGTGGAGTAAATCCGGAACTCGTTGTTGTAACAGCAGGAACAGAGCAAGGATGGTCTAACCCAAATGGAAGTTACAATTATTGGGGAATTGGAGTAGGCAATGGAAGCAATGAAACTGGTAGTTTTGGTTCACTAGAGGCAGGAATAAAGGCTTATGCCAACACATTAAAGGCCTATAGTAATCCAGAAGATTCAACTTATAATATGATAGTCAACAGATATAACGAAAGGGAAAATGCCGGATGTTCACCAAGCGGTCATGGGTTGCCAGGAACACTAGAAGGCATGCAGTCTGTGTATTCATGGGTTGGAAATTATCGCTTTAATCCTGGGTCTTCAGGATTAGGTGGTTGTTATTACTTAAACATAATATATGGTCAAAATTATTGTTCAAGCGTTGTAACATGTAATTCCAATACAAATAATTGTCCTAGTGAATCCAGAACGACAACTTGCGAACAAAATGATTATACTGCATATCAACTAAAAGGTAAATCAGATTTAAGGTTTGAAATATTCGGATTATAATATTTTAGTGAAAGGATGGCATATAATGGAAGAGTATGAATTAAAAAACATAAAAGGAATAATTATATTTCTTGTTATATTAGCAGCTTTTTATGGTATTTATAAAATATTTGTTGAGGATAAAAGTACTAACACTAAAGAAGAAAAAGTGCAGGTAGTAAATAATTATAATAGATTTTATACAGTTTCATCATGTGTTACTAAATATTTAAATACTGTTTCATCAAATAATACTCAAAATATTGTAACTTTAATTGATGAAAGTTACAAGAAGAAAAATAAAATAAATGAAGATAATGTTTATGACTATATAGAAAAATTAGATGTTGTATATGATTTTCTACCTAAAAAAATGTATTATAACGAAATTAACAAATATCTTACAAAATATTATGTTTATGGAAAAATCAAAAAATCTTTGATAAATGGTAATTCAAATAGCTCAGATTATTATATAATAGTAATACTCGATAGTCAAAACATGACTTTTGCTGTAGAACCATATGATGGTACGATGTTCAAAGATTAGGAGTTGATGATATGGAATTTAAAAAAATAATTAAAATATTATTGACAATAGTAATCACCCTTGCATTAATATTATTAGGAATAACTTTATATAACAAATATACAAAAAATGATAATAATATAGTTGATGAAGGTCATGCTTTAATACCAAAAAAATATCAAGTAAATGAATATAGCTTGGTTAATATAGATGATAAACAAATTGCCAATATTTATTTAATAGATTATAGAAATGAGCTTATTGAAAATCGTGAAATTGCTTATAAACATTTAAATGGTGAATATAGAATAGCAAAATTTAATTCTATAGACGAATTTAACGATGTTATTAATAATTATAATATAATTAATATAAATTTAAAAAAATATGCTTTTAGTGAAGATAGAAAATTTTTAAAAGTATACTTTTCTGATATTGATAGTTTTATATTCAAAATAAATGGTATATTAGATTATGAAGTATATTTAGATGATACAACTGTGGAAATGAGATAACAAAGTTAACAGCAATAAATGGACATTTTAGATGTTCATTTTTCAATAATTATTGTTTACAATTCAAAGTATTAATGCTATAATAATGTTAGTTATTTTGGAGGACGATTATATATGAAATTTAAGGTAGAAAAAAAAGATTTAATAATATTTATAGCCTTTTGTGTATTTTTATTGTATTTATGTGCAATAGGTGTTTTAAATGCATCAAGTATTGCAACTGAAGGACGCTTTTATGGATTTTTACCATTTAAAGCATTTACAGCTAAATACATAGGAATGACCTTTTTCTTGTTTTTAGCAGCCCTAATAGGAATTTTTATGGCTGTTAAGTCTTATATTTTTGATCGTGATAAAGGTTTTGGTTTTTCAGTAGGAAGTAAAAAAGAAAAAGGATACTCTAGATGGGCTACAGATGCAGAGTTTAAAAAAGGTCTAGAGACTGTTAATATAAAAGATGAACATATTGATGCCGCTGGTATTGCCTTACATAGTAAAAAAGGTAAGATGTGGGTAGACAATGGTGAAGACCATTACTTAGTAATGGGTGCTACTGGTTCAGGTAAAAGTGTAATTGTTGCCAAACCAATGATAAAATTATTAGCAAAGCACGGCGAGTCAATGATTTTGACTGACCCTAAAGGTGAGTTATATGAAGAAACAGCAGAACTTTTAAAAGCTAATGATTATAATATTATTACTTTAAACTTTAGAGATCCGCAAAGAGGTAATGCATGGAACCCAATGAGTTTACCTTATAAATTATATAAAGAAGGTAATACAGATAAGGCAATAGAATTACTAGATGACTTAGCCTTAAATATTTTGTACGAAGAAAAAAGTAGTGGTGATCCATTCTGGGAAAAAACAGCAGCAGATTACTTTACAGGACTTGCTTTAGGTTTATTTGAAGATGGAACTCCAGAACAAATAAATGTAAATAGTGTTAACTTAATGAGTAGTTTAGGTGAAGAAAGATTTGGTGGACCTAATAATAACTATGCTAAAGAATATTTTAATAGTAAGGATCCATCTAAAGCTGCCTATATAAATGCTTCAGGAACAGTATTTACAGCAGATGAAACAAAACAAGGTATTATAGCTACCTTCAAACAAAAAATGAAATTATTCTCTGAAAGAGAAAACCTTTCTGAAATGTTATCGTATAGTGATTTCGATATGAGAGAAATAGGGAGAAAGAAAACTGTCGTTTTCTTAATTGTTCAAGATGAAAAGAAAACATTGCATCCATTAGCAACAATATTTATTAAGCAATGTTATGAAACATTAATAGATGTTGCTCAAGAGAGTGGTGGAAAGTTGCCATTTAGAACAAACTTTATTTTGGATGAGTTTGCCAACATGCCACCATTAAAAGATGTAACAACAATGGTAACAGCAGCAAGAAGTAGATTAATAAGGTTTACATTCATTATCCAGAACTTTGCTCAGTTAACTCAAGTATATGGTAAAGAAAATGGTGACACAATTCGTGGTAACTGTAATCTATTATATTTGATAAGTAGTGAAATTGCTGCTCTAGAAGAAATAAGTAAAATGTGTGGTGAAGTAAAATCAAAAGATAAAGAAAAAACTGCTTCAACACCATTAGTAACAGTAAGTGATCTTCAAAGATTAAGTCAATTTGAAATAATTGTTTTAAGAAGAAGAATGTTTCCGTATAAAACAAAATTTGAAACAGATTTCCAAGTTGATTGGGGAAGGACTTATCCAAAGGCAACACCTCCATCAAGAGAAAAGAAAGAATTACAATTATTTGATATAAGAGAATTTGTAAAAAAGAAAAAAGCAGAAAAAATGGAAGCCATGGGAGCCTCAAATCCAATGGGTGGTGCAAGTCCATTTGGTGGAATGAATCCATTTGCAGGTCCATTTGGTGGTTCACCAATGGGTGGTGCAAATCCATTTAGTGCAGGTTCACCAATGGGAGGAGCAAACCCATTTGGTGGAGGTTTACCTCCATTCCTTGGTGGTGATAATAATGCTTCCGATGAAGGTGGTTTCAATATAGATGACTTAGTTAAAAAGATAGATGCTAAGATAGCAGAAATTGAAAAAGAAGAGAATGAAACTAAAGCTATTGAAGAAACTAAATCAACACCATTTGAAGAACTTATTTCTAATAAAGAAAAACCTTCTGTTGATAATAATGTAGAAGATAATACTGACAAAAATGAAAATAAAGAATCAGAAGTAATTGATGCTGAAGTGGAAGAAGCAAAACCACAATCATCAGTAGCAGATATGTATGACGACAAAACAAATGACGATGACTTCTTTGATGATTTCTTTAGTGATGACTAAAATGATAAGACCAAAAGTTTTATCGTTTTTTCTTTAAAACAGCATTTACTTTTATGCTAACATATGATACACTTACTATGTTGAGAATATAATTGTTTCAAGAAAAAGAGTTTTCGGTAATTATATTATTACCTTAAAAAATAAAACTTTAAATAATAGAAGCTTTCAAAGGAGGATTATTATGTTAGAAGTGGGAAGTACAATAAAGTCAATTGCTTTACCTGGCACAGGTACTGGGAAAATTTTAAAAAAATATGTTGATAGAAAAGGAGCAAATGGTGAGGATTTATATGAAATAATGGATGAAAATGGTAAAATTCATTCGATGGTTCCATCTTTATTTGATAGTGTAGTAAGTAATAGTGTTTCAATAGAACAAATAAAATATGAAATAAATGAAGCAATCGATAAAATAATTAAACAATTAGATTTACGAGAATCTAATGATGTCATGGACCAATTAAGAAATTGTTGTCTTGTTCAAAAATATATTGTTGAACATAATACTTATGATGAAGACATAATGAAGAAAAAAGAAGATTACAAACCAGAAGAAATAGTAATTTTAGATTTATATAATGCTGTAGTATTGCATAGTGGTGTCTGTACAAGTAATGCGCTAATGTTTAAGAAAGTATTAGAAAAAGTTGGGGTGAAATCCGAAGTTGTTGGATTAATATCTAATGATGGTGGTGAAATGCATGCATCAAATATTGTTGAACTTGATGGAAAATATTATTTTTTTGATAGCACTTTAGAGACATCTATTTATAAATCTAACAGTAAGAATGGTAGCATTACTTTGTGTTGTGCAGGATTGGGAAAAAGTGAATATTGTCAATTTTATACACCAAAAGTAGTTCTACCTGATGATCCGACTGATAATGTTAAGCCTCTACCAGAAAAAATATCTGAATATAGAATACCATCTGAAATTGTTAATAGTTTTATAATTGATTCTTCGAAACATAATACAAAGTAATAGACTAGAAATAGTCTTTTTTGCTTATAGTTTATTCGAATCATTTTAAAATTAAAATTTGCTTGACATCTAAGAAAAACTAAGATACAATTAAATTGTATAGTTTAAATTAAAATTTATAATTTTTTCTATAAATATATAATTAAGAATGGAGGTGTTCATATGAATGAAACAGTTTTCTCCATTTTACTATTTATTCTTGGATTAATCATAGGATTAGTTAGCATATTAATTATTAACTCTTTAAAGAAAAAGAGAGAAACAAAAGAAGCAGATTCAATACTAGATAAGGCTAAAAAAGATGCTGATAAATTAAAAAGAGATTCTTTATTTGAAGCAAAAGAGGAAATACATAAATTAAAAATAGAAGCTGATAAAGAAATTAAAGAGAAAAAAGGCGAAATAAAAGATCAGGAAGAAAGATTATTACAAAGAGAAAATAATATAGATCGCCGTGATTTAGCAATGCAAAACAGAGAAAATTCTCTTGAAGAAAGAGAAAATAGTTTATTAGAAAAACAACAAAAAATTCAAGAATCAAAAGAAGAAATGGAAAAAATAAAAAAACAAGAACTTGAAGAATTAGAAAGAATAAGTAAATACAGTAAAGAACAAGCAAGAGAAGCAATAATGAAAATAGTCGAAGATAAAATGACTAAGGAAATTGCTACATACATAAAAGAAAGAGAAGCAGAAGCAAAATTAGAAGTAGATGAAAAGAGCAAAGAACTACTTGTGGGTACAATGCAAAAGTATGCAGCAGATATTACTAGTGAACAAACAGTATCTGTAATAGCATTACCTAATGATGAAATGAAAGGTAGATTAATTGGTAGAGAAGGAAGAAATATTAGAACAATAGAATCAGTAACAGGTGTTGATTTAATAATTGACGATACTCCAGAAGCTATTGTAATCTCAAGTTTTGATCCACTAAGAAGAGAAATAGCAAGACTTACTTTAGAGACATTAATAAAAGATGGAAGAATCCATCCAGCTAGAATTGAAGAACTATATGCTAAGACATGTGCTGATGTAAGAACTGCTATTAAAGAATACGGTAAGAATGCACTATATGAATTAGGACTATCTAAGATGGATCCTGAATTAGTAGAGATTGTAGGCAAATTACATTTTAGAAGTAGTTATGGTCAAAATGCTTTAAAACACTCTATAGAAGTGGCTAACTTATCAGGTACATTAGCAGGAGAATTAGGTGAAAATGTAAATCTTGCTAAGAGAGCAGGCTTACTTCATGATATAGGAAAAGCTATTGATTTTGAAATGGAAGGAAGCCATGTAAAAATAGGTGTAGACCTTGCTAAAAAATATGGTGAAGATGAGGTTATAGTAAATGCAATTGCTTCCCATCATGGAGATACTGAACCAACAAGTATTATAGCTTCAATTGTTGCCATAGCAGATTCAATCTCAGCATCACGTCCAGGTGCTAGAAATGATTCTTCAGAAAATTATATTCAAAGATTAGAAGAATTAGAAGCAATAGGTAATGATGTTTCCGGTGTCGAAAAAGCATATGCCGTTCAAGCTGGTAGAGAACTTCGTGTAATGGTAAAACCTGAAGAAGTAGACGATTTAACAGCATATCAAATAGCTAGAGAAATCAAAGAAAAAATAGAAAATGAATTAAAATATCCTGGTACTATAAAAGTAACAGTAATAAGAGAAACAAGATGCACAGAAGAGGCTAAATAGTCTTTTCTGTTTTCTCTAAAGGAGTATAATTATGCTAGAAAAATTAACATTAGAAGAAAAAATTGGTCAAATGTTTATGTTTGGAATAAACAGTTCCAATACAGAAGGAATTTTAGAATTAATCAAAAACAATCAAATAGGAGGAGTAATTCTTTATAAAAAAAATTATTCCTCTTATAGTGAAATGTTAACTTTAATCAATAAATTAAAAAATGCTAATAAAGGAAATAAAATACCCTTATTCGTAGCGGTAGATGAAGAAGGTGGTCGCGTAAACAGAATGCCATCAGAAATAAAAAATTTAAAAAGTATTAATAAGTTTTCTAAGTTAGAAGACAAAAAATTAATAAAAAAACATTCTGAAATAATATCCAAAATGTTATATAATACTGGTATCAATATGAATTTTGCTCCAGATTTAGATATCGATAATAATTCATCAAGTAAAGTTATAAAAGATAGATGCTTTTCTGATAATGTTGATATAGTAAAAGAATATGGAATACTATATATGAAAGAAATGCAAAAAAATAATGTAATTTCTATTATTAAGCATTTTCCAGGACATGGAATAACAAAAAAAGATTCTCACATATTATTACCTTATACTTTTAATTATAAAGAAGTATTAAATAAGCATATATTACCATTCAAAGAAGCAATAGATAATGGTTGTGATGGTATAATGATAAGTCACATAGTTATAAGAAAACTAACCCAAGGATTACCATCATCCTTATCAAAAAAATTAATAAAAGAATATTTAAGAGAAAAACTTCATTATGACAATTTAGTAATAACTGATGATATAAGAATGAAACCAGTTGATTTATTATATAAAAGTGTTTCATTAAAGAAAACTTTTACATCGGAAGCAGATATTATCCTATTTAAATATCGTAAAGATGATTACAAAGTAATAAATAAAGTAATAAAAATGGTAAAAACAGGTAAAATAAAAGAAGAAGATATCGACAAATCAGTGGCTAGAATAATCAGAATAAAAGAAAAATATAATATATCAGATAAGAAGAAGATAAATGGTTGTAATATTGAAGAATTAAATAAACAAATAGAAGAATTAAATAGTATTTTAAATTAAATATCTAAAATAGATGTTTAATTTTTCTTTATTTTTATACATAAAAATGTTATAATGTATATAGATAATTAACAGGAGGTAAAAAAGCATGGGATTATTTAATAAGATAAAAAATGTCTTTTCAAAAGACAAAGAGGCAGCAAAATATGAAGAAGGACTTACTAAAACAAGAAAAGAATTTTCAACTGAATTAGCTAAGTTATCTAAGAAGTATAAGAATATTGATGATGATTATTTTGAGGAATTAGAAAATATTCTAATAATGGCAGATATTGGTGTAAATACAGTTGTAAAATTTGTTGATAAATTAAAGAAAAGAGTAAAGGAAGAAAATATAAAGGATAGTGAAACACTAAAAGAAATAATAATTGATGAACTATTAATAATGTATGTAAATAATGGCGTTTTAAAAAGTAAAATAAATTATAGTGAAGAAGGACCAACCGTAATTCTCTTTATTGGTGTTAATGGAGTTGGAAAAACAACAAGCATCGGAAAAATTGCCAATAAATTAAAAAAAGAAGGTAAAAAAGTTCTATTAGTAGCGGGTGATACCTTTAGAGCAGGTGCTATTGAACAAATAGAAGAATGGGGAAAAAGAACCAATATTGATGTTGTTAGTACTAAATCAAAAGATCCATCAGCGGCAGTATATGATGGCGTTGACAAAGGAATAAAAGAAAATTATGATGTAATCCTAATAGATACAGCAGGAAGACTTCAAAATAAAGTAAACTTAATGAATGAATTATCCAAAATGAATTCCGTAATAAAAAAACTGATTCCTAATGCTCCACATGAAACACTTTTAGTAGTAGATGCTACTTCAGGACAAAACGGAATATCACAAGCCAAAGCCTTTAGTGAAGTAACAGATATAACAGGAATAGTCTTAACCAAATTAGATGGAACGGCTAAAGGTGGCATAGTTCTTGCTATTAAAGAAGAAGTAAATATACCAGTAAAATATGTAGGACTAGGAGAACAAGAAGATGATTTAGAAGCCTTTGATATTGAAAAGTATATTTATGGTTTATTTAAAGATTTATAAGAAATAGAAAGGGAGATAAAAAATGAAAAAAGAAGAAAAAACATCAAAAATAAAAAAGAAGAAAGAAGAGAAATATAAATTAGTAGACGCTGAAAGATTAAAAAAAGTAGAACTAATAATATCTTTAATAGTAGGAGTTATATTCCTAGTATTATTATTCCTTTCCATAATAAATGTTGTCTTTTTACCAGCAACACTAATATTATTTGCTTTATTCTTATTTTGCATTTGCTACTATTATATTGAAGATGAATCAAAGAAAAAAATGGTATATATACTATTTGGATTAGGAGTATTACTAATAGTTATTGAAGTAATATATACATTAGTAAAAATAATTTAATGGAAAAAAGAGAATATTTAATAATATTATATGACTTCTATAGTGAACTATTAAGTGATAAACAAAAAGAACATTTTGAAGATTATTATTTTAATAATTTATCATTAGGAGAAATAAGTGAAAATGAAAATGTAAGTAGAAATGCTATTCATAAAAGTATAAAGTCAATAGAAAATAAATTATATTTTTATGAAGAAAAATTAAAATTATATCAAAAGTCACAAGAGTTAAATACACTATTAGCGAATATTAAAGATGAAAAATTAAAGAAAGATATAAAAAATATATTGTAGGAGAATACCATGACAAATCGAAAATATAAAATGTATTATGATTATAAAAAAAGAACAAACGGTGGTTTTTTAGATGCCATCTTTCTATCTGGCATAATGGTAAGTGGATTAATATTAATCCTTCTCTCACTAGGAGGCAAATAAATGGAAAGTATATTAGAAAGATTTTCGGATAATTTAACTGAAGTAGAATACATAACAAATCCTGCTATAGCAAGGGATGAAGAAATAAAAAAATTAATTTTAGTACTACTAACACCAGAAAAATCAGCTGTACTAGTAGGTAAGCCAGGTATTGGAAAAACCGCTATAGTTGAGGGTCTAGCTTATCGTATTCAAAGACATGAAGTACCAAAAGCCTTAGATGGTTATACTATATATCGTGTCAACACAACAGCATTATTAACTAATAATGGTGAAGAAAATAGAGTCCTTAAATTAGTAGAAGAATTAAAACAAAAAGAGAAAGTAATTTTATTTATTGACGAAATACATACATTAATAGGTAATGATGCAGCAGGAGCTTTAGACCTAGCCAATATGTTTAAAGAAGGACTAAGTCGTGGAACAATTAAAATGATTGGCGCTACTACAACATATGAATATGAAAGATATATCATGCGTGATAAAGCCTTCTTAAGAAGATTTGAAAAAGTAGATGTATCAGAACCAACTGAAGAAATGACCGTAGAAATTCTTTTAAAAACATTACCTAAATTAGAAAAACAAACAGGAGTAATTCTTCCTTATACCGATTTTATTAAGGAAAAAATAATGAAATTCATTGTAAATATGACAACAGAATTTAAAAGAGTATATGAAATATCATCTAGATATCCTGATATAGCTTTAGTAATATTAAGACAATGTTTCTCTAATGCTATATATGAAGATCGTAAAACAATAGATTTTAAAAATATATACGATGCCGTAAGAACAACCAAAGCCGTATATCCAGATGTAATAAAAAAAGAATTAGTAAACTTTAAAGAAATATTTAAAGATGAGTTAAAAGCAGAAAATATAGTTATAGAATAAGAAACAAAATCTTATTCTTTTCTTTACATAAATCATAAAAGTGTGATATACTTATAATGGTGGTAGAATGAAAAAAGTAGTAATAAACATTTTAATCATTTTGTATTTCTTAGTAGCGGTCATAGTTACATATTTACTACTATCATATAACAAATATAATATTGTTGAAACAGATAATAAATATGTATTAACTCTTAAAGAAAAAAATCCTGATTTTAAAGAAAGTGATTTATTGGTAGTAAAAAAATCAAATGATTATAACAAAGGCGATTATGTATTTTATTATGATACATATGCTGCCAAAGTAACAGTAAAATATGCTAAGATAGAAAATGTGAAAACAATAAATGATGATGAAAAAGAAATACAATTAGAAAACGATTTAATATTATCGAGTGAAAATATTTTAGGAAAGAAACAAAATACAACTACTTATAAAACATTAGGAGCAGTCTTCAATACTTTGACATCAAAATGGGGATACTTATTTATCATAATATTTCCAATGTTAATTGCTTTCGTTTATGAGATATATGCAATATTTAAAGAGATAAAGAAAAAGAAGTAGCAGATGAAAATAAATAAAGCAAAGATAAAGAAGTATCTAAAGAACCTAAAAATAAAGAAAAAGATAATAGAATTAAAAGAAAAGATAATAGAACTAAAAAGAAAATTAGATAAATATGGTAAGAAAGGCTATATTGTATTAGGAATAATATTGGTATTCCTTCTAACGACAATAACATTTGGAAGATATATATATAATGAAATAAGAGACTTCTATCTGTCAAGTAAAAACTTTTACTTTAATAGTGATAAATTAACAACAAATAGGGCTATTTACCAAGTAGATAATTGGTCAGCAGTAGACCCATATACTATAACAATAAACTTAAATAATAGTAAAAATAATTTAGTTCACACAAGCAGTGATATAAATTATGAAATAAGTTATGTATGTTCAAGTAATGTTTTATGCAGTGTAAATAGTACAGGAGGAACTCTTTATAGCAGTGAAGGTTCTAGTTACTTTAATGCAGTAATGACCCCTAATGACATTTTTAAAGTAGGAGATGAAGCCTTCATAGAAATAACCGTCAAGAGTACATATCCATATAAAAAGACATTACGAGGAAGATTTATTCTTAAAGTAGGTAAAAGTGGTTTATCATATACTATTGATGATAAAAAAGGAAGACCATATTTCAATTTTAATATAACAAATACTATTGACTATTATTTAGTAAAAGAAGCCTTTGGAAATTACTCAGTAAATGATAGAATTGATAGATTAACATACATATCACTAGATGACATTGATAAAAGAAAATGCTTGTCCGCAGAAGTAACGCTAACATTTGATCCGGAAAAAGTAATATTAGATACGACTAATACAGCGTATCTAAAAAAAGAAAACTATACTATAGTAAACATAAATGGTTATGATTACATAAATAGTATAACTTTTAGAATGGATTCAGAGTCAAGTGAAGTGGTAAAGTTTTACAAAGCAGATACCAACTTAGATTATACATATCCAATAGTAAATAATACATCAATAATAAACTTTAATTATTCAGAGTAGGTGGTGAAAGAATGGCTAATAATATAGCAAGGGAATATATTGATTTCTCTAAGAAAAATATTACAAAATATCTAAAAATAATATTAGATAAATATTATGCCAAGAAAATAGTAGACCCATTATTAGAAGTCTATATAAATGTTAGATATTATAATAATGAAGATATAAAATATAAAAACTTTACATCAAACATTAATTATTATCTAAGACAAAAAGCTATTGAAATGAAAGAAAATGAAGATGAAGATACTATCTTTAAAATAAAAAATACTTTCTATCTATTTAAATATATATTATATTTTGATAATGTCGAAGAATATGAATCATTAAAAAAAGTAATATTAGAAATAGATGAATATCGGAATGAAGAACTAGGATTAAATGATGAAACTTTTATTGATACTCTTTATGAATTAGTAAAAGAAAATGAAAGCCGCAAAGATAAATATCTAAAATCTTTTGATAGTGAAAAGTTTAGTATATCATTAATAAAAACTAATAACAAAAAAGTTTATCAAGTAAAACTAGATAACACTATTAAATTTAACAGAATATATAGTGAATATTCAATAAATAAAGTATATAGTGAAGGTATAGTAAATGAACAAAAAAGCTTTATTACATACTATTTAACTTCTAAAATAATCTTAGAAAATGCTATTAAGGGAGAATTTGATACTAATTTAATCGTAGATTTTCCTATCAGTATTTTTGATAAAGAACAAAAATTAAATAGATTAATAAATATAATAGATAATGAAATAGTAAAGAATAATATTATAATAAAGTTTAAGTATTCTGACTATTTAGTAAATAAAGATCAAATAAATACTTGGATAAAAGATGGCTTTCAAGTAGCAGTAGAAATAGATGAAGGATATAATTATGATGATTCAAGTAAATTATGGTTAGATATTTTTATATATGTAATAGTAGATACAAATAAACAAAACTTTTTTGATGAAGAAAAAGTAATAATAGAATAGTAAAGTAGGTGCAGTATGGATACATTTTTTAGATTTCTATATGAATTTTTAGAACAATTTTTTACTTCCTTTATCCTGATGTTTAAAGGCTTAGTAAATGGAATAATAAATATGTTCAATATAAAAGAATATATTGGTATAATTAATTTTTATAAAGATGATTTTAGTGTTCCTGAATGGATATTAGTAGTCTTAGCCATCATAATAGTTTTAGCCATAATAGGAGGCTTAGGATTTATTATCTATTTCATTATAAGAAAGTATTTAAAATTCCATAAAACAGTAGTAGAAGAAGAATCTCTTCTTGAGGAGGTAGCTTCTCTAAATAATCAAGTAGCGGATCTTATGGCCGAAAAAGAAAGTATTCTTGCTATGAAAGTATCACAACTAGGATTAAAGCCAGGTGAATCACCAGAGATAGAAGAAACAGATAAACCAAAAGAAGATGTTGATACTACTAAGAGTAGATTCCCTAAACTAACAGCGGTCGATACTGAATTTGCTAAATATAAAATAGTAAATTATGGTGATAGTTTTACCCTTGAAGAATTAGTAGAGACATTTAGAAATTTTGCAGCATCTAAATTAAAATTATACTATAAATCAGAAATGATAAGATTATTCATATCAGCACTAGCCTCAACCAAACTAGTAATATTACAAGGTATATCTGGTACTGGTAAAACATCTTTAGCCTATGCTTGGGGAAAATTCTTAAAACATGATTCCTGTGTTGCTTCAGTACAGCCATCATGGAGAGATAGAACTGAGTTATTTGGCTATTTCAATGAATTTACTAAAAAGTTTAATGAAACAGAAGTATTAAAAGAACTTTATGTCGCAGGTTATACTGATGATATATATACCGTAATACTAGATGAAATGAACATCTCCAGAGTAGAGTATTATTTTGCTGAAATGTTATCTATTCTAGAGATGCCTAATAAAGACGAATGGATTGTAGAATTAGTATCTAGTTCTTGGCCAGACGATCCCAAAAACATTGTTGATGGTAAATTAAAAATACCTGCTAATGTATGGTATATTGGAACAATCAATAACGATGACTCCACATTTATGGTAACAGATAAAGTATACGATAGAGCTATGCCTCTAGACATTAATGATAAAGGTCAAGTATTTGAACCAATTGATACCGAGGCCCAAGATATAAATTATTCATACCTAGATAAATTATTTAGTGAAGCAATGAAAGATAATCCAATATCAGAAGATACTCTAAATAAGATAAATGAAATGGATGATTATGTTATCAAACACTTTAGAATAGCTTTTGGTAATCGTATCGTAGCTCATATGAAAAAGTTTGTACCAGTATATGTTGCCTGTGGTGGTGATGAAGTAGATGGTGTAGATTACTTTATAGCTAGAAAAATACTAAGAAAATTTGAACAATTAAATATATCATATATTCGTGATGAAATTGATGGATATATAGAATTTCTAGATAAAACCTTTGGTAAAGGAAAAATGAAAGAGTGCGAAGAGTATTTACTTAGATTAAAAAAATTAACGTAGGAGGCCTATAATGAATGAATTAGAAATAATGAATTTATATACAGAAGCAAAAGAAGATAAAAATAACAAATTTTTTGAAAATATAAATTCAAATCTTCATGTAAAAACAGCCTATGACCGAGTAAATACTAACTTCGAATGGCTTGAGATAATGGAAGATACTATCAGATATTTAGATAATATCTTAAGAAATCCAAATCGATTTATAGTAAATGAAGAAGATATTGTAAAAATAGAATTAGCTCGTCGTGTAACTGTTGAAAGTATTAAGCACTTATCTAAAAATACCAATTTAATACAAGATTACAATAAAGAAACAGGAGATGTGCGACCTAGTAAAATATTAAATATCAATAAAGAAGAAAGTTTTGATACTTATGAAAATCGTTTCATTTATAGTTTAATAAAAAATATGAAATTCTATATTGATAGAAAAAAACGTAATTTAGTAGAAGAATCCTATAGTAAAGATGATAAAAAATTAGAGTATAGTGCCAATAGTAGTCTTGGTAAAGAAAAAATAGATATAACAATGACTATTAATTCTAAAAAAGATGATAAGAAAAGTAATAAAGATGACTCTGGCTTAACTATATCTGAAAGAATAGAAAAGTTAGAGACACAAATATCTGACTTAACATCATCATCAGTATATCAAACAATAGATAAAAAGCATATATCTTTAGTAACATCTCCAATTAAGAAAACAAATGTAATACTTAAAAATGTTAATTTTCAATATGCTGTAAAATTATGGAATTATATGCAAACTCATATGGAAGATGATACCAAAAAAGATAAAGGAAATAATGATTATTATGATGATGGTAAAATAAAAAAATTAATAGATGAATCATTCCTATTAGATTACTTAGTTTTAGATTCTATAGGTAAAGAAGAAGAAAAAGTATCTAAAACAGAACTATCTGAGAAACTAGTAGGTAATATGATAGAAAAAGTCATAACCATGGATTCAACTATTGATGAAAAGAAATTAAAAGATTTAATAGATAAACAATATAGTATAATAAAATATAAAACTGTTGTAAATGAAAAACAAATAGAAGAAATATATAAAAAATATATGGATAAATATTTAGAAGATATAAAGTTAATAGAAATATAGTGGTGATAAATATGATAGAAAGAATAAAAAATAATAAAGCCTTAAAAATATTATTAATGATTATTAAAGCAATAATATCCTTATTTATAGTAATAGTAATTAGTATAATCTTTATTCAAAGAATATCAAATAATAAACTATCACTAGGCGGATATAGTATCTATACAATTATAACTGAAAGTATGGAACCAAAATATAAAGTATATGATATGGTTATTTCTAAAAATATAAATACTGAAGAAATAGTAGTAGGAGACGATGTTGTATATCGAGGAATGAAAGATGATTTTGCTGGTAAAATAGTAACCCATAGAGTAATAAAGAAAGAAAAATTACAAGGAAAAACATACTTTCATACTAAAGGTATAGCTAATGATATTGAAGATCCTTTAGTAGAAGATAACCAAATATTAGGTAAAGTAGTATATAAAAGTATAGTACTAAGTTTAATAAGTAAAGTAGTAAATAATCCATATGGCTTTTATTTTGTAGTATTTGTGCCATTTGCCATATTACTAGTAATGGAAGTAATAGATATCATTGATGAAAGAAAAGAAAAAAAATCTAAGTAGGTGATACTATTGAGTGACAAAAAGAAAGAAAAAAGAAAAAGAAGGATTAGGTTAAGAACAATATTTCTTTTAGCTATAACTTTAGCTTCTAATAGTTTTGCTTGGTTTATATACTCAACTAAAGTATCCAATAATATAACTGCTAAAGTAAGAAGTTGGCATGTAAATTTTGAAGTAGGAGCAGGGGAAATGGCTGAAGAATATATTGAAATAAATATAGATTCTTTATATCCAGGTATGGAAGATTACCAGAAGGTATTAAGAGCCACCAATAGTGGTGAAGCTGATGCTCGTATTAAGTATGAAATAGAAAAAGCAAATATTCTAGGAAGTGATCTTCTAAGTTTAAATTTAACTGATGAACAAATTATAAATAAAATAAGAAATGATTATCCATTTACTATTGATTTTAATGTTTCTAACGAGGTTATTCCTAAAAATGGTGGCGAAGCAAGTATAACTATTAACGTTACCTGGCCATATGAAAATGGTAATGATTCAGAAGATACATATTGGGGTAATAAAGCTTATGATTATCATAAACAAAATAGTGCTTTACCAAGTATAAGTTTAATAGTAAAGATAACTGCAGTACAAGTAGATGAATAAAATTATTATATGCCTCCAGTGCCTTAGGTCACTAGGAGGTTTTATAATGCCCAAGGTCATTATAAAAAAAGTTTTGAGCTTGTAATCTCAAAACTAATAGTTATTATTTAAGTTGGATAAATGATAAATTAACATTCATTTTAGCCGTTTTACCATTTTTAGTAGCCTCAGTATCTGCTGAGTTATCCATAGCACTATTTTCTCCATCATCCCATATAACATATACTCTAATATAAATAGGAGCAGTATTATTAGCTTGTAATACTTCATTGGTTATTGATTGATTATCTCTATTTAAATCAACAACATTTCCATTATTAATAGAATATTTAGTAGCTACTAAATCACTGACAGCACTATCATCATTGACAGAAAAATTAATATTATATTTAAATGAAACATCTGCTTCTGTAGCATCTATAACTAAATCAAAATATCCTTCACTAGTAGGAGCAATAATACCACTAGCAATATTTTCATTACCATCAAATACTGGTACAATAACTGCATCAGCAGTATTTCCTTCACGAATATCTTTATTATTAACTAAAATTCTCCACCTAGCTACATTAATACTAGCATTCTCACTAGTAGAAGTTAAATACTTAGCATAAGATTCTTGTATAAAGAAAATACATAAAACAAATGATAAGAAAGCAAGAATATAAATAAAATGTTTCCTCTTCATTAACATCACCTATTATATAAAAATTATAGCATAATAATAATTAATAAGCAATATAATGTCTAATATAATGTAAAATTATCATGAGTTAATTGTACAAGTACAAGAATTATGATACAATAAAAAGAGAAGGTAAGGGAGTATACATGGCTAAAAATGTAGTAGTAAAAGCAGAAAAAGTTTATGGTAGAAAAAAGAAATATAGTAGTATAAAATTAATATTATCTATATCCCTTTTAATATTAGCTTTAGTATTTATCGTATTAGGAGTAATATATAAAGGTGGAAAGTTTACAATAACACTTGATAAAAGATTATCTTCAGAAAGTGGTATTGTAATATATGAAGATTCAGAAATTAAAGAATCAAAAAGAAAATTATCTGCTAGAGACTTAGAATTTATGGATAATATATCAATAGATTGGATACCAAAAAATATAGATACTGAAAGTAATGGCTCGCATAATGGAGAAAATTATATAGCTTATACTTTCTATATAGAAAATGAAGGCGAAGAAACAATCAATTATTGGTATTCCATAATAATTGATGATGTTATAAAAAATGTTGATGAAGCTGCTAGAGTAATGGTATATTTAAATGGTGATAGAAGAGTATATGCTAAAGTAAACTCTTATACTAATGAGCCAGAAAAAGATACCTTACCATTTTATAGCAAAGATGAAGCAGTGTTAGAACAAAGAAAAGATTTTAAACCGGGAAATATCGATAAATTTACTATTGTAATATGGCTTGAAGGCGATGATCCAGATTGCATAGATAATATTCTTGGTGGTGAAATAAAAATGCATATGGAAATAAGAGAAGAACATAAGGAAGAGAGTAAGAATAATGAAAAAGAATAAGAAGAAAGAAAAAAAGAGAAGATATCGTTTATTTTATCTATTATTACTATTATTAATTACAACATTATCATTATCTGTTTCATCATATGCTTGGTTTACTACTAATAGATTAGTAAGAGTAGATTTATTAAATGTAAATGTTAGAGCGCAAGGAGGAATAGAAATATCTGTTGATGGAACTAATTGGAAATCTTCTGTTTCTGTTGATGATATAATAACTGCTAGTGATACATATCCAACTAATACTAATCAAATTCCTCAAACATTAGAGGCTGTATCAACAATAGGTAAAATAGATAATGGTAAGATAGCTATCTATCATGGTAATGCTGTTAATAATGCTGCTGGCAGTTATGTACTTGAAACAACTAGAAGTATTGAAGTAGCATCAGCAGGAGAAAATAGTCCAGGTAAATTTATTACTTTTGATTTGTTTTTAAAAACTAATAATAATACTCAGTTATATCTAACTCCTGAATCTAATGCTACTTATGGTGGAGATAAATCTGTAGGAATAGAAAATGCTGTTCGCTTTGCTTTTATTGAAGAAGGAACAACATTTACTGGGGCTCCACTTGGAACCATTCAGTCAATGACTACTAGTGACCAGAGTAAAGTTCATATTTGGGAACCTAATTATGATACACATACTGAATATGGTATTGAAAATGCTAGAGATGTTTACCAAATGAATATAACTAGTCCATCAGAGCCATTAAATTATGACGGTGTCTTAAATGAAATACCTAAGATAGCGGGCGTTACTACTAATAATGCTAGTGAAAATAAATATCCTATGTATTTTCAAAGAGTAAACATAGATTATTATACTAAGAATAATTTTGATAATAATGTTCAAATCTTTAGTATCAATAGTGGTATTACTAAGATAAAAGTATATATGTGGATTGAAGGACAAGATGTAGACTGTGAAAATAATGCTGCTATTGGTAATGTTGCTTTGAATTTAGGCTTTAGTACAAATCCATCTTAAAAATATGATGGATTTTTAATTTACTTATTTACTAGAATATGCTATACTTAATATGATGGATAGTAGGTGGTAGAAGTGCATAAAATTAAAAGTAAATTTAAACATATAAAGAAACTTTTAAAAAATAATACTAAACTTAAAGTTCGTTTTTTAGTGGGTTCTTCTTCTTTACTTCTTTTAGTAATAGGAGTTACTACATACTTTGCTACCTATAGTGATTTAATATTAGAATTTAATGATGATCCTGACTATGTAGAAAGCTCAGTAAAAGATAATAAAGTAATAATAAATGAAGTAGAAAGTGATTATTACTATTATAAGAGTTTAAATTATACATCTAATGATGGAACTCTTCCTACTACGGATAATAAAGATATATATAATGATAATAATTTAGTTCAAACTAAAATAACATATAAAGGTAATGATGGTACTAATAAGGGTTATGTATCATTATCTGAAAGACAAGATACTTATGTATATTTTAAAATGTTTGAAGTAAATGATAATAATACTGCTGATAAAAGTGATGACTATGTATTAATAGAACTAATAGATAATCCTTTTACTGATAGACCAGGTAATCGTGGTTTTAATGGTTGGTATACTGATTATCAAAATGCAAAAATAAGTTATGATAGTAATTATTATGAAAGATATGTTAAAGTACCAGTAACTTATAAAGATGACAAACCAGAGAAAATAGATATAACTATGATTGCTAAATGGACCACTGCCAAAGTAAGTTATGCAGGTAGTAATTTTAATAATGCTATTAGAAGATTAAATACTATTGGCATGAAAAAAGTAGAAAAAATAATAATAACATATAAAGAAATAGATATGACTGGTTATTATTATCAAGTTATTCTTAGAAGAGGAGAAAGTTATAATGGCTTATATGATGAGAGAGGCGATCGTCTAGGTAATGGAACTTGTTATCCTAATTGGTGGTATGGAGAAACTACTTGTACATATTATCAAAGAATAATTAATGAAAATTTTGATGAAAATAATACTTACTATTACTTAAATAATGGCTATATGACTAAGTTAGATAATAGTACTATTAATAGAGAAGTGTTATATGAGGGAGTTAATACCGATCTAATAGATGCTAATATGTCTACTTATTATCAAGAAGTATCTATAAATTATGGCGAGTCACAAACTGGTTATTATAATGCAAATGGTGAAATTGCAACTGGTACTTGTAATTCTTATTATGGATGTACTAACTATAAATTACTTCAGTATTATAATGATAATGGTGAAGAGGAAATATTTGATGTAAATAAAGAATATTATTATTTAGTTACTAGAGATACTAATATACTAGTATTAAATAATGAAATTAATAGTTCTTGGAGTGATAATGGAGATTATCCATTTACTATAACCAGTTTACATAATGGTACTAAATATAATGTTACTTGGAATGCCAATTCCGCTATTAACTGTTATAATGATGTTAATATAGAAAATGTTACATTATACTATGAAGCAAGAATAAATGGAATATATAATCCACCAACTAACAATACATCAGGAACTTTATTTGGTAATTATCATAATGTCAAATTAGGAAGAGGATTAACTCAAAATGGTAATTATCCAACATTAAGATCTGTAGTAGCGGGTAATAGTTCAAGCACTGGAAGAAATAATAATCCAACTAAATATAAATTTATGTTAGAATCTGGTATATATAATTCCATATCACTTAGTATGGGAGCATCAACAAGTTCTAGGAATGATCCTGATTTGTATTTAAATAATAAAAGTGTATATGGCAATGATTATGATAAAGCAAAGAAAAATAATACCGCTTTAGATATATATTATTGTGCTTCAGGATCTTGGGGTGGAAATGTTTATGCTAATACAAATAGTAGCACAAATAAAGATATATCGTTTGATTTAACAGTAAAAAGTGGTACTTTTGGAAGTAGTAAACATGATCTATCAACAGGAATATATGTTGGAGGAAGATATGGAGGAACACATTATTCTGCTAGAAAAGCTAAAATAGAGGGCGGTTATATTTATAATCTAATAGGAGGACCTCTATCTAGCGATAATAGAAGTGGTGTAAATGATATATATATTTATATGACTGGTGGTAGTGTTGATATTATAATAGGAGGAGCAGGAACAACTGCCACTTATGGAAATAGAATTGTTTCTGTTACTGGAGGTACAGTAAACTATAGTGTCTTTGGAGGATCTAATGGTTCTACTGGTAATGAAGGTGATGGAACATTAAATGGAACACCATATATTTATATAGGAGGAACCGCTACTATTGGTGATAAAAACTTAATAAGCAATAATACAACTTTATTTGGAGCAGAATCTGGTAGTGTCTTTGGAATAGGTAATGGTCGTAGCGGATATTCTACTATCGGATCATGCGATAATGCTATAATAATTATTAATGATAAAGCTACTATTAATAATAATGTTTATGGTGGTGGTAACTATGGAGCAACAGGTGTAAGTAGTAGTTCTAATACATCATATACTAATATAATAATAAATGATGGTTTTATAGAAGGATCTGTCTATGGTGGTGGTAATAAGAATGGAAGTGGATCATCATCAAAAACAGCTACTGTTAATATTACTATGAATAATGGAAATGTTGTTGGTAGTATTTATGGAGGAAGTAATGAAAAAGGAACTATTTATGGGACAGTCAATGTAAATATTAATGGTGGTGAAGTAACTAATTCTGTTTATGGTGGTGGCCGTGGAGGTTATACTAATTCATCAAACTCGGGTACTTTTGTTAGAGATGATATAAATGTTGTTATAGGAGATTCTTCTCTTAATGCAACGCCAATTATTAATAAGAGTGTATATGGTGGTAGTGCTTATGGTACAGTAAATGATTCTTCTTCTGGAACTAGTGTATCTTCTAGTAAAACTAAAGTTACTGTAAATAAAGGCATAATAGTAAATGTCTTTGGTGGTGGTGAAGGTAATAATACTTACACACCATATGTAATGGGAGATATTGAAGTTACTATAAATAATGGTACTATAACTAATGTCTTTGGAGGTAATGACTTAAAAGGAAAACCTAATGGTAATATAACAGTTACTATTAATGATGGAACTATTACTAATACTTATGGTGGAGGTAATGAAACATCAGCTAATACAACAAATGTTTACTTAAATGGTGGAACAGTAGATAAAATATTTGGCGGTTCAAATATTAGCGGTACAGTAACTACTAGTAATGTAACTGCATCAGGAGGCACTTGTACTACTTTATATGGTGGTAATAATGCTGGAGGAACTACTGGAGTTACTAATGTATTAGTGGATAATGGAAATATTACTACAGTCTATGGTGGAGGAGATAGAACTTCTGTAACAGAAAGTACTAATGTGACAATAAATAATAAAGTAGGTACAGTCTTTGGTGGTTCTAATTTATCAGGAAATATTCCTATAACTAATATTGTAGTAAATGATGCTAATATAAATGATGTCTATGGCGGTAATAATCAAGGTGGTAAAGTAGAAAACACTAATATTGATATAAATGGCACTCTAATAACTAATGTTTACGGAGGAGGTTTAAAGGCCGAAACTACTACTACTAATGTTAATCTAAATTATGGATTAATAACTAACGTTTATGGTGGTGGTAATGAAGCAGGAGCTATTACTACTAATGTTAATTTAGGAGGAGCAAATATTATTAATGTATTTGGAGGCTCTAATACTAGTGGAGAAGTTAAGACTACTAATATTAAAAACTTATCTGCTACTACTAGTGATTTATCTTCATCCTTTACAATAAGTGAGTCTAATATAAATCAAACAGGAGCTACTGATATATTAGGTAGTGAAAAAATAAATGTAGATATAACCAATAATACAGGAGTTAGTTTACCGACATGGGATTTATATATTTTAACTAGTAAAAGTATTTTCGATTCTAACTGGAGTTCATCTAAAGTGGAGTTTGATAGTACTAATAATATTTATCATATTGATGAAGTAAATCAGTGGTATGGAACTAATACTTTAAATAATAATAGTACTTATAGTTTTGAATTTAATATTCATTCATATGATACTTATGAGAATTTTAAAATACTAGGATATTTATTAGTGGGTTATGATGCTAATGGTAATAAATATATAGGTAAATTAAATGTTGATAAAATATATGGTGGTAATAATCTAGGAGGTACTACTACTTCTGCTAATATAAATTTAACTAATGGAAACATAAATACTATCTTTGGGGGAGGTAATAAAGCTAGTGTAACTACTGCTTCTACGAATATCAATAATGTAACTGTTAATAAATCGATATATGGTGGTGGTAATGAAGCTGATGTATATTCAGTAACTCTAAATATTGATAGTAGTACTATTGGCAATGCTGAAAATAAGGCTGTTATATATGGCGGTGGTAATGCTGCTAAAGTAACTAATAGTTTAGAAGTAAAGGTAAATTCTTCCGAAGTATCAGGAGATATTTATGGAGGAGGAAACAAAGGTGAAGTAGAAACTACTGTTAAAATGACTTTATCAAATACTCATGTAACTGATAATGTCTTTGGAGGCGGTAATGAAGCCGCTGTTCTAAAAACTGATACTAAAGTTTTAGATAATACTACTATTGATAATAATATCTATGGTGGAGGTAATGCTGCCGAAGTAAAAGAAGATACTACTTTGACAGTTAATAATAGTACTATTTCTAATGCTATCTTTGGTGGTGGTAATGGAGAGAATTCTATTGTACCAGGAGATGAAACTGGTGAATTAAATCCAGCTAAAGTATTAGGTAATACCAATCTTGTAATAGGAGAGTCTACTAAAGTAAAAACTATTTATGGTGGTGGAAACTTAGGTAAAGTAAATAAAAATACTAATGTTAATACTAATAATATTACCGTTGAAGATTCTATCTATGGTGGTGGTAATGCTGCTGTAGTAGGAGAAAATACTAATATTCATATATCTAATACCAATGTAAATGCTAGTGTTTATGCTGGTGGTAATGGTGTATTAGCAGTAGTTAATGGTAATACTAATCTTGATATAGATGATAATACTACTATTGGTAAACATGTCTTTGGAGGAGGTAATGCTGCTGCTACTGGACTAGAAAAAAATAATAATTCTAAAGGCATAGTAAATGTGGTAGGAGCTACTATTGGAGGTAATGTTTATGGTGGTGCTAATACTTCTAGATTATATGGTGATACTACAGTAAATATAGGTTTATCTGCAAGTAGTAATAAAAATCTTACTAAGTCTCCTATCGTAATAGGAGGAACTGTCTTTGGTGGAGGAGAAGCCAATGCTAGCGGTAGTGAAGAATATGACTACTCATTTATCAGTGTAACCGTAGGTATAAATATAAATATTAATGGCGAAGGCTATGATACATTTACTATTGGAGGTTCTATCTTTGGTAGTGGTAATGCTTCATCTACTACCGGTTATAGTTATGTAAATATTAAAAATTATGGTACTAAAGAAGACATTAAGAGAAATATATCTATACAGAGAGCCAATACTGTAACACTTGATAATTCATATATAGAATTAAAAGGTGCTACTGATAGAACTAATGAATACTCGACAGTATTATTCTCGTTAAGTAGAATTGATGAACTAAAACTAATTAATTCCTCTTCATTATATTTACAAAATGGTGGTAACTTAGTAAAGAAATTATCTAGTTTAGCTATGAATGGTACTAATGAAGTAAAATCAGAAGTAACTCTTGATCCTGAAACAAAATTATTATCAAGAAATACTAATAATAGAATATATATGTTAGAGGGTAAAAACTTAAATATAGCTACTAATGAAAATATAACTTCATTTGGTGAAGTATCGGGTATGACTTTCTTTGGTATGTATTTATTAAGTAGAAATGGTGATATTGTAACTGCTCTATATAATGATTATGATCCATCAGCAGAAGTATCATCAGGAGATATTTATTACTTTACTAAAGGTAGTTATGTACTTGGTATGCACAAGACTGATCATGATATAACTAAAGATGGTTTTTATACTAATTATGGTAATGAAGAAGGTAATGGTATTATAATAGATTATATAGAGCCAACTCCTGATAATGCTGATTTCTATATGTGGTCAATAGGAGAGAAAGTAGATTCTTATGAAATAACATTAACAGCTTCTAAGTATTCTACTTTGGGTACCTATGAATTATCTTTATTAAATCACGCCTCAGCTAATACTAAATTCTCTATACTAGGATTTAATTATGCTACTTTAAATGAAGATATTAAATTAATAAATTATAGTGAAATACCTAGAGTAGCGAATACTGAGGATGAGGCCAATACTGTTTTTGGTTTAAATATGAAATCAGGACAAAACGGTTGGATAACTAAAGGTAGTACTAACTTTACTACGGAAGGTAATAATAATGTTAATGGTACTATTGATTATCAAAGAGAGAATTCAGCAGGAGCTCCAGGATTGGTATTCTACTTCTATCACTCTAAGAATTTAACAACAACTCAAAGTCTAGGTAGTGTTACTATATCTCTTGTAGCTATTACTCCTATTGATGACTTAAATAATGAAGTAAAGAGAATTAATATTAATGTTAATTTAAATACTGCATTATATAATACTAATGACTATGAAGGAACTATTACTCCGGGTAAGAAGTATGAAATGTTTGCTACTAGTCCTGTTGATATAACAACTAAGAGTAGTTTTAGTACTTATTATTCATTGTATATGGAAAGTGATACTACTCCATATAAAGAAGGATATCATCGTAGTTTAGTATCTACTTATTTATTACCAGTAAATACAGAACTTACCATGATTGACTTTCATGTTGAAGATAAACCTGTTTACTATTACTATACAGTAACTGAAGAAGACTATAATAATGGCTTAATAGAGTATAATAACTATGGTGAAGTATCTTATCCATTATCTAAATTTGTTAAAATGGGTAGTACTAGTCCAAATAATAATTATGATGATAGTAGTGCTAATGCTGTATATTATAAAGATAAGAAGACTGTTGAAGAGTTTATCTTTATGGTTGATTTTAAAGATACTAATATTGATACTGATGTCTTAGATAAGTCATTATTGATAGAACTTAGAAATAATGATAATCAGACTTTAATTAGTGTACTTGGTATAGAGCAGTCTACTATGAAATATGATTTATATCATAATAAAGATGCTATAATAGAATTATCTGGTAGTTTATCTGATAGTACTATATATCGTGGTAAGAGTACTAATTTAATATTAGATACTAACTTTATTCAAGATAAAATAGCTACTGATACTATCTTTGATACAAATTATGATGAACAGAAATTAGGTATAAAAATGACTATTCTTGATAGTAGGGGTACTCCTCTTACTAGTTCTAGTTTAATGGGAGTTAACTATACATATAATGGTAATACTTATTATCCAAGATATGATGGTACTATAAGAATAAATATAACTGAGAAAATAGCTAATGTTCGTTCTAAGATAACTATTAATACTGAGAATAGTAACCTTTCTAGTGGTGAATATACATTATTAATAGAATCCTTTGGATCAGCAGATGGTATCTACTATGGATTAAATTCATCTGATCAATTAGAACTTAAATTTACAGTTATTGATAATATATATGGTTTAAAAGTAAGTGCTAGTGATAAGATGGTATTTATAGATAAGAATACTGGCTTTACGCTAAATGATAATAACAGTTATGTATATAAAGTAGAATATACTTCAGGGTTATCTAATCCTAATACTAGAATTAAATTATTAAGAAGAGATTATAGTGCTATTTATACTGATGTATATAATGAAGTAGATTTAAAGAATTATGTAACTAATATTTTAGATAATACTAATAATCCTAATGAATATTTACTTACTAATAATCCAAGTAGTGAATCATCATATTTCTTATACTTTAAAGATAATCTATTAGATGGAACATATAAGTTAGTAGTAAGTTTATATGATAATAATAATTTTATAGGAGAAGTATATCAATACATAATAATAAAATAGGAGGTTTATATGACAAGGAAAGAAATAGAAGAGTTAGTAGATGATGATATAGTAGAATTATCCAAAGTAATAGATAATTTTATAAGTTTTCTTGAAAAAGAGTTAGTAGGTGATGATAATGCTAAATGAATATAAGAATAAAATAGAATTACAAAAAGAAGTATTAGCGGCTTTACCTAGAAATAATAATAAGAATAACAAATTATATAAAGCTAAAGTAGAAGAAATGCTAAAAGAATATCAAGTAGATAAAGAGGTAGTAGAGGAAGAAATAACTAAGAGAAGAAATAGATATTTATCATTAGAAGAAGATCCTAATATTGATAAATTAACCAAGAATATAGAACTACTACTACCTCAAATACCTTTACTAAATAAATATAATTCCTCTTATGAGAAAAGTAATTTAGATATCATTTTATATGAATTAGGACATTTCTATAAAACTGATTTAGACAAAGTTAATAAAGATATAAATAGAGCTTTAGAAGTATTCTCTTTAGTAGGAATTCCTTTATCAATTGAAGACTTTAATTATAGTTATTATAGTGGTAATTATATGAAAAGATTCTTATCTAATGAAGTAAATGATGATATATTAAAGAAAGATTTTGAAGAGATATATTGGAAATGTCCTGATATTATTACGCATATTACTTTGAATTTTAAATATTTATATTATAAGAATAAGAAGAAATTTGATCTATATTATGATCATTTAGTTAAAGAGTTAACTAGTAAAAAAGTATTAGAAGAATATCAAGAATTATATAGAAATAGAAGTACTTTAATAAGAAATAATGCTTATATATTACAAAATAATTTTATTGAAGGTAAACTTAATATTAGTGATTATTCTTTAGATAAAGTTAGTAAAGCCTACAAATATGTAATAGAATTTTCTCCTAGTGAGAAGATTAATAATGATATTTTGAAATTATATTATTCTATTATAGAGTATAAGAATTACTTAGAATTTGATTATATAATTAATGATATTAAATCTTTATATAAAGATAAAGATAAATATAAGAATATTTATAGTACTAAGAAGAAAGAAATTGATAAATTAGAGAGAAATATTATTAAGAAAAATAAGAAGATATTTAAATTAGTATCTAAGAATAAGATAGATAAGATTGATGTATTAAATAGTAAGGTTAATACTAATATTAATAATTTAAAGAATTTATATGAAGAATTAGAAAGAAATTATTTTTTAGAAAGAATTTCTTCTTTAGAAGAAGATACTACTATCTATGATATATTCTTATTAGTGGATTCTAATTATAATTATTTAATAGAATTGCTTAAGAATAAAGATATAGATATTAGTGAGATAAATAAATTAAGATTATTTGTATATAATCCATATAATTATATTTTAAATAATATCTTAATATCTGAAGATAAAGATATTAGTATGCTTATTATGGATCGTTATAATTTATTTGGTTTTAATTTAACTAAAGATAAACTAGATAAAGATAATATTGATAATTTAATTAAAGAGTTAGAGATTATTCTTAATAGTATTGTTATGAATAAGAATAGAATTACTGATAGTAGAATTAAATTTATTAAAGATACTAATAATATATAATATACACTCTAAGCTATAATCTTAGAGTGTTATTCTAAATCTTATTCTAAGTTTTAGAATAAATATCAACCATATATATTATATTTGGTGTGAATACTTATTTTATTAAAAATATTTTCAAATATATTGAATTTATTATTTATTTATGATATTATTTATTTGTAAGAAAAGACTAGAGAGGAGGTAATAAATATGAACTTAACCAGTAACATACACTTGTTTGTAGAAAATGGGGGGGGGTATTTATTACCATTTCTATATCTAGAATATAATCTAAGTATAAATAAAGACTATGAAATAACTAATAGAAATATTAGTGATTTTTCATAGTCTTTTTACTATGGAGGAATAATTATGAATAAGTATAAGTTATATATGATATTTGGTATAGTATTAT
>OGOJ01000468.1_pt1 | contig 37884 bp, 37 predicted proteins | sample 1552601 | NCBI WGS metagenome assembly OGOJ01 (sample SAMEA2580184, study PRJEB22360) | human gut metagenome | biome: human gut; feature: human-associated habitat; material: faeces | place: Denmark | collected 2008/2010
CTCCCAAGTGAAAAACAATATCATCTTGTCCGACTGTATTATTCCAGTTGGATATGATAGTTTCATTCATCATTTCCACACTTTTGAATGGTCTGTTGCAAAAGCGAATGATATTCCCATGATAAAAATGGGTGTCAGATATAAAAAACACTTTGCTGCCATCAAATTTATAGTTCATTTTTTTTTCTCAATTTATGTACATCACTGCACGTTAATAATTTGGTTATCAATCGCCCATCAGACGGAAATGCCAGAAGAGCATCATAAAGGCGACTGTCACAAATGGGCATAAAGCAAAATAGTTGGAAAGTTCGTAAAGACTCTCCAACTATTCAGTTTATATTTTCATTCAAAGTACAATAGTGTGCTTGTTATGTTTGTTGGAATTTTTTTACTATGCAAGAGGTTCAATGCGTGAAACATGAACACACGACATAGATTCAGTGCGTGTATTGCTCTGAATTGTGGTTGTTATTGATATAATATGTTCATTCTGTTTCTTTGCATTATTAATGTTTAATTGTCTCAAAATCAATGCAAAATTAGCAAATAAATCCAATTTTACATCACTTTTCATTAGATTCTTTTGCTACAAATATATTCTTATCTTTCAGTGCTTTGTAGGTTAATAGTGTTGTGTAGGTATATTGATTCGTAATGTGCCATCTTCTTTGCTTTGTTCTAGTTGACAAATGTTGCATCGATAAATAGTCATATGGAGAGTGGGATAAAGAAATAAACTTTTCAGGTTGCATATACCGCAAAGTTTTCGTAATTTTGCTGTTAATTGGGTGTGTTGTGCTATAAAGTTAACGCTCTGTAAATATAACGATTATTGTATTTAATGATAACAGATATTAATCATAGCAAGAAGGAGTTGGCAGAAACTTTCTTTCAACGTTTGGTAGATTCTTATGGATATCTGCCAGAGCAGATGGAATTTGATGTAAAGGTATCTCCAACATCGGTTGCAGATATCGCAATATGGCGTAGTCCAGACGACAAGAAATCTGGACTAGCCCCTGATATTTATGTTCTTGTTACATGTAAGACCGAGCATATAAAAATTAAGGCAGAAGATTATTTTGAGCAATATAAGCAGGCTGTTCTTAATGATATGGCATTTTATGTTGCTCATAATCTTAAGGAAACAAAAGTTTTTTATATTGACAGAAATGCTAGGCCTCTAAAAATAGAGCGTATTAGCGACTTTCCTACGGCCTTAGATATTGTTTCTGACCAGAATCTTACGTCATTCGTTAATAAGGTACGAGGGTATTCAAAAGACAAATTTTTGAAAAGCTTAACTCGCTGTCATAACATCATACGTAATGTTGATAAGCTTTCTCCAGAAGCTGCATTTGATGAGATAAGTAAAATCTTATTCATAAAAATGCTATATGAACGTGACGCAAAGGAGGAACTTGTTTATAGTAAAGATAAGTTCATAAAAGATGAGCTATCTTACAATGGTGAAGTTGATTACATCCAACATTTGTTTAATGAAGTTAAGAAAGCATATTCGACAGACGGCCTTTTTGATTCAGAAGATAAAATAAGAATTCGTAGAGAAAGTTTCTTGCTTATCTTGGAGGAATTAAGTAGTGTTGAGTTATATGACACCTCTGACGACATAAAGGGAATTGCATTCGAACTATTCTTAGGTAAAACATTCAGAGGAGAGTTAGGACAGTTTTTCACTCCTAGGACCATAGTAAATTATATGGTTGAAGTACTTAATGTAAAGGAAGGCGATAAAGTATGTGACCCATGCTGTGGAAGTGGCGGATTCCTTATAAAAGCATTTGAACATGTACAGAATCAGATAGATCAAGACATCCATAAACAGATTACTATTTTGATGGATAATCAGAGTCTTTCCGATACTGAAAAACAATATAAAATTAACACTTTACTAAGAGAGTGTGATAAGACAAAAGAAGGCAGTCGTTATCACAAACTTTGTCATGATTATTTCTTTGGAGTGGATGCCAATGCTCGTATGGCCCGTACTTCAAAAATGAATATGATTATGCATGGTGATGGGCATGTGGGAGTCTATCTACACGATGGTCTTATTAATGTAGGAGGTGTTTATGACAATAACTTTGACGTGATTCTTATAAACCCACCCTTCGGAGCTCATGTAGAAAAAGACATGCGTATTACCAGTTCTGACATCCCTACTGATAGGGAAAGAGCTTTATATGAGGAGTTATTTGGTAGTGAATACATTAGTAAAGTATACACTCCTATTAAAGAGTATGCACAAGAAATAGGAAAAGACAAGAGAATCGGAAAGCGTATATTAGAACTATATCAAATAAACAACAATAGCACAGAAATCTTATTCATTGAACGTTGTATAAATTTGCTAAAGCCGGGGAAACGCGCAGGTATTGTGTTACCTGAAGGAGTGTTGGATAATCCTGCATTAGACCGTGTTCGTAAGTTTATAGAATCACGTGCTAAAATACTCAACATTACATCAATCCCGGCCGATGTGTTTTTGTCATCTGGTGCAAATATAAAACCAAGTCTTGTCTTTATTGAGAAGTTCATGGATGGCGAGATACCAGAAAAAGATTATTTGTTATCTGTTACAAAAGTAAATGATGCCGGAATTTCTTCTACAGGATTACCTTCAAACAACGAAGAATTGCCGATAGCGGCTAAAGAAGTTGCTTCTTGGTTAAGTGGAGAAGTTCAGCCAAATATGATATATACAAAAATAGTAAATCGTTCAGATTTATCTAGCTGGAGTGTTAAGTCTATTTTTGACACAACTAGTGTTAACTATAATCCTTTATATAAAAAAGTAAGGATTGGAGATGTCGTGTCATTAAGTAAAGATGTTATTTGCGTTGAACCTAATATTGAATACACTCGATTAACAGTAAAACTATTCAATAAGGGCATTCAGGAACGTGATACCGTTATAGGTGCTCAAATTGGTACCAAACGTCAAACTAGAGTAAAAGGTGGCCAATTTATTATTTCAAAGATAGATGGCAAAAGTGCGGCTTTTGGTATTGTGGACTCATCTCTCGAAGGGGCTATTGTTACTCCGGATTTTTTGGTATATGATATTGATACGACACAAATACTTCCTGAATATTTAGAGTTAGTATTAACTAATGATGCTATTTTGAATCAGTTCTCTATTTCAAGTAGTGGAACTACAGGAAGAAGAAGATTGTCTCAGAAGGTATTTGAAAACACGTTAATAGCTTTACCATCAATTGATGAGCAACGTAACCTCTTAGCAAAGATTTTAGAGATAAGAGAAACTCAAAAATCTTTGGAAGAACAGATGCAAAAAAGTATAGAATACTTCAACAACAAGATTTTCTCATAATATGAAACTACTAGCACTGAAAATTACTTCTGAGTTTAGAAACCTTGAAGGCTTAAATTTACGTTTTGATTCGACCAATGATACATATGTGATTATAGGCAACAATGGTACTGGTAAAACGAATATATTAGAAGCATTAAGTAGTGTTTTTTCAACATTATTAAGTCATTCAACTGATTTCATATTCAGCTTTGTATTACGTTACGAGATCAACGATATTACATATCGGGTAAAGCATGATAAAGCTACATCTACTACCGAATACAAAAAAAATGATGTTGTAGTAACTGATGCGGATATGAATTATCCCAATCGAATAGTATGTAACTACAGCGGTGAAGACACTCGAATGTGGGATAACTACTATAAAAAAGCGAATGAAGAATATTTAGAAAGTGTGCGTACAGCTGAAGCTCCCAATGTTTTATCTATGATATACATTGATAGAACTATGTGGAAATACATATTATTATGTATGCTTGCAACACGAGATGTTAATATTGCATTTGATGAGTTTCTTCAAGAAAAATTGGGAATATCTTCAGGTAATTTGGATTCCATTGATTTGATTTTCAATACAGCAAAGCTAAGTAAATGGCGAAGGGAGAATCAAATAACATTATTCATCCGTCAACTTCGTGCTTTATTTGGAGATAGCCCGAGCATATCATCTAATGATATTTCCAAATTCAATCCTAATGATGATGACGCTCGTCTGCTATTTAATAAGTATATGGGCGCTAGCCAAGTTATAGATATTTTGAATATCTCATTTAACGGCGGAATTGAGTCTGCATTTTTAAGTGAGGGCGAAAAGAAGATGATGGTTATACTATTCATCTTAGAGGCTATATCAGATGAACAAACATTGGTGTTAATGGATGAGCCTGACAGTCATATACATATATCAAGGAAGAGTGAACTGAGAGAAATGTTTGATCATATGAGTCATCGTAGTAATATAATAACATCACACTCGCCAACCTTGACCGCTTCTTTTGAAGAGAAAACTAAAGGCGCAATCGTTATGCTTGATAAGGATGAAAATGGTAAGGCGAAGGTTATTGACAAAGACATTGTTAACCTAGTTGAAAGATTAACTAGTGGCATTTGGACTTCTCAAAAACAAAATCTTTTCCTTGCATCTCATGATGATATATTAATAGTAGAAGGTCCAACCGATGAAACATTTATATCTGCGGCACTCAAGTATTTCAAAAAAAATGGGAGATATACAAGCTTGTCATTTGAATTTATTCCTTGTGGAGGAGCATCCAATGTGAAAGCATTTGCACAAAAATTTACTCCAAAAGAAGGACAAACAGTTGTTGCCTTATTTGATGGAGATGATGCAGGTGTAAAAAGTATGAACCAAGTTATTCCATGTACATTAGGTAAAAAAATAAAATGGGATATTAAGAATTTTGGTAAGGCTCGCAAGAATCAGCGTACGTGGTTCTCATTTTATCCTCCATATGCGCGTAGAAAAAATATCGAGAACTTTAATGTTGAGGACTATTTTACATGTCAATTATTTCGTAAATATATTTTGTCATTTACCTCTCTTGATACAATAAAGAGTAAAGATGGTCTCAAATGTAAATTGGAGGAAGATTGTAAAAAAGGGAAAATTGATGAAAAGTTTTATGAGAAGTTTAGCACCTTATTCGATCATATTGTAGCAATAAAAGAAGCAGAGAAACGAGGAGATGTAACTATATAGATGTTTTGTCATTGTTCACTTATCAATTTGATATTAACTATTTTGTAATAATTGTATCAAGTGGTGAATGTATAGTGATTTTATATATAGGTGAAAATCTGTGTTTTAGCCAACTAACAACCTGAAAGTTGTGTAATCTCGATTATTTATACTACCTTTGCCTACAAAATAGGACAAAGGTATTTTTGATTCATACAATGGCTGAAGAAAAGATAGACAACGCTTTAGGGGAAGTAAAGAATATAATGGAAAACAAAAGAGAGGATTGGGTTTGCCATTCACAGGCTATAGCTGCAACTATGTCGGACCGGATGGAGGAACTTGGCATGACACAACGAGTGCTGGCTGAGAAAATGAATTGTACCCAGCAGTATGTTTCTAAAGTGTTGAAAGGTCGAGAAAATTTGTCGTTGGAAACCTTATGCAAAATAGAAAATGCATTAGGTATCAAGATATTGCAAGCTAGAATAAATAAGTAATAACGCCACAGCAGGACAAGAATATGTCAACACAAAGCGAAGCGGCATTGGAAGCCGGACTGATAGCCACACTCCGACAAATGGACTACGAGTATGTCCAGATTGTCGAGGAAGATAATCTTTATGCCAATTTCAAGCGGCAGTTGGAGATTCACAACCGCAAACGATTGGAAGAGCACGGACGTACTGAGTTTACGGCAGAAGAGTTTGAGAAGATTCTCATATACCTTGAAGGTGGTACTCGCTTTGAAAAGGCAAAGAAACTCCGTGACTTATATCCGCTTGATACGGCTGATGGACAGCGTATATGGGTGGAATTTCTAAATAGGCAGCAGTGGTGTCAGAATGAATTTCAGGTTTCCAACCAGATTACGGTGGAAGGACGTAAAAAATGCCGCTATGATGTGACGATTCTAATCAATGGTTTGCCACTTGTGCAGATTGAATTGAAACGTCGTGGCGTGGAACTTAAACAGGCATACAACCAAATACAGCGTTATCACAAGACTTCGTTTCACGGATTGTTTGATTATATCCAACTGTTTGTCATATCCAACGGTGTTAATACTCGCTATTTTGCCAATAATCCAAATAGTGGGTATAAGTTCACATTCAATTGGACAGATGCTGCCAATCATCCGTTCAATGAATTGGATAAGTTTGCCGTATTCTTCTTGGAAAAATGTACGCTTGGCAAAATCATAGGAAAGTATATTGTGCTGCATGAGGGAGACAAGTGCTTGATGGTACTTCGTCCTTACCAGTTCTATGCAGTGGAGAAGATTCTGGATCGTGTGCAGAACTCCAACGATAACGGCTATATCTGGCATACTACAGGTGCAGGAAAGACATTGACTTCGTTCAAGGCCGCACAACTTGTGTCAGAATTGGACGATGTGGATAAGGTTATGTTTGTTGTTGATCGACACGACCTTGATACCCAGACTCAATCGGAATACGAAGCGTTTGAACCAGGGGCTGTAGATAGTACTGATAATACGGATGAATTAGTGAAACGGCTTCAAAGCAATTCCAAAATTATCATAACCACCATTCAAAAACTTAATGCGGCAGTTAGTAAGACGTGGTATAGCAGCAAGATTGATGCTATCCGTCATTCACGTATCGTTATGATATTTGATGAGTGCCATCGCAGTCATTTTGGGGATAGTCATAAGAAGATAATGAAGTTTTTTGGCAATGCCCAAATATTCGGTTTTACTGGAACACCTATCTTCACCGAGAATGCGGTGGATGGACATACCACTAAGGAAATATTCGGAAACTGTCTTCATAAATATCTTATTAAAGATGCAATAGCGGATGAAAATGTGCTTGGCTTCCTTGTGGAGTATTATCACGGCAACGAAATAGTTGATAACGATAACCAAGCTCGTATGGAGGAGATTGCCAAATTTATCCTTAACAATTTTAACAAATCTACATTCGATGGAGAGTTTGATGCTTTGTTTGCGGTGCAATCCGTGCCGATGCTTATACGCTATTACAAGATATTCAGATCGTTGAATCCGAAAATCCGTATTGGTGCTGTGTTTACTTATGCTGCTAACAATAGTCAGGATGATGAACAGACCGGCATGGGTACAGGGCAGTATGCAAAAGAGAGCGTGGGTGAGGCGGATGAACTGCAAGCCATCATGGACGATTATAATGAAAACTTCGGCACATCTTTTACCACGGAGAACTTCCGTGCTTACTATGATGACATCAATCTGCGCATGAAAAAGAAGAAGGCGGATATGAAACCGCTTGATCTTTGTCTTGTTGTGGGTATGTTCCTTACAGGCTTTGACAGTAAAAAGCTGAATACGCTCTATGTGGACAAGAATATGGAATATCATGGTTTGCTGCAAGCGTTCAGTCGAACCAACCGAGTGTTGAACGAGAAGAAACGTTTTGGTAAAATAGTTTGTTTCAGAGATTTGAAAAACAATGTTGATACGTCTATTAAATTGTTCAGCAACTCTGATAATCCTGAAGATATAGTACGCCTTCCGTTTGAAAAAGTAAAGCAGGAGTATAAGAGTTTGGCAACTGATTTTCTGCAAAAATATCCAACACCAAGTAGTATAGACTTTCTGCAAAGCGAAAAGGACAAGAAGAATTTTGTGCTTGCATTCCGTGATATTATCCGTAAACATGCAGAAATACAGATATACGAAGATTACAGCGAGGATGCTGAAGACCTCGGCATGACTGAACAACAGTTTAACGATTATAAGAGTAAATATCTTGATATTACAGTCGGGTTTATTGACCCACCTGCTGCACCGTCAACTGTTGCGGAAGATCCTGTTCCATACGGAAATAACCAAGGATTGGAAGATATTGATTTCTGTCTTGAGCTCTTACACAGTGACATTATCAATGTGGCTTACATTCTTGCACTAATTAATGACCTTGACCCTTATAGTGATGATTATTCTGAAAAACGCCAGAATATCATTGATACAATGATTAAGGATGCCGGAATGCGTGGCAAAGCCAAACTCATTGACGGTTTTATCAAAAAGAATGTTGATGAAGACAAGGAGAATTTCATGAACGGTCGTAATAAGGCTGACGGAACAAACGAATTGGAAGAACGATTAAACCAATATATTGTGTCAGAACGCAATAAGGCCGTGAATGATTTGGCTGATGAAGAACAGATTTCAGCGGAGGTGCTTAATCATTACATGAAGGAGTATGACTATTTACAAAAAGAGCAGCCGGAGATTATACAAAAGGCATTGAAAGAGAAACATCTTGGTCTTATCAAAACCCGAAAGGCTTTGACGAGAATAATGGAAAGACTGCGTAGTATTATAAAAACGTTTAATTGGGAATAAGGATGTCAACATACAAGATAAATAATGAGCAACTAACGCTTATAAAAGAGATGCCATTTAAGTTGGAGAAGGAAATTCAAAACATCGTTGAAAGGAATCTCCAGACGTTGCTTGGGCTTGATTTCATCAAGACGGAATTTTCTATTGGTTCTTTCCGTATAGACTCTTTGGCTTTTGATTCAGAGAAAAAATCCTTTGTAATAATAGAATATAAAAGAGATAAGAATTTTAGTGTAATAGACCAAGGTTATGCTTATCTATCCCTGATGTTAAATAACAAGGCTGAATTTATTTTAGAGTACAACGAGTCTAAGTCGGGTGCACTCAAACGAAACGATGTGGATTGGTCTCAGTCAAAGGTGTTGTTTGTTTCACCTAATTTTACAACTTATCAAAAAGAAGCTATCAATTTCAAAGACTTGCCTATAGAACTATGGGAAATCAAACGTTTTACAAATGATACGCTTTCATTTGAACAGATAGTAAACCGTTCAAGCAAGGAAAGTATTAAAACGGTTTCTAATAGTGAGGCAATAACAACGGTAAGTAAAGAAATTAAAGTTTATAGCGAACAGGATCATTTAGAGAACATAAAAGATGATTTTCTCAACATCTATACAGAAATCAAAGAGTTTTTGCTATCATTTGGAGAGGATATTACAATATATCCCAAAAAGAAAACTATAGGTTTCAAAATAGGAGGAAAGGTATTTTGTGATATAGTTATGCAAAACAAGGGAATAAGGCTGTTTCTCAATGCTAAGAAAGGAACACTCAAAGACCCAGAAGGTATTACTCGTGATGTGTCAGAAGTTGGACATTGGGGAAATGGGGCTTATGAAGTTCGTTTCCCATTGAAAAACGATGCTGAAATAGATTTTGTTTTTAACTTGTTGCGTCAAACAATAAATAAGAATAAGGAATAAACATATGGCTTATTTTAATACTACGATAAAGGATTTAATATCCGAAAGAATAGGGAGGAATACTTTTTTACCTGCTATTCAGAGAGAATACGTTTGGAATCCAGCGCAAGTAGAAAAACTGTTTGATTCTATTATGTGTGGATATCCTATTAGTTCTTTCCTTTTTTGGAAGATTAGAGAAGAAAAGAAGAAAGATTGGACTTCATATGAATTTATAAAAGACTTTGATCAAGCAAAACCGCATAATAAAGAGGCTAATTTGGATGGTGTAAATCAAGATATATATTTGGTTCTTGATGGACAGCAGAGAATAACATCTATAAATATAGCCTTACGTGGTTCATATCGTTTTTTCTATCGAAAGTGGCGAACAACAAGACTATATTTAAATCTTCTTTGGGATAAGGGAGATGATAATCCAGAGGAGATGACATATCAATTTTTATTTAAAGAGGATGAAACACCTCTGCAAAGAACAGATTATCCTCAATTATGGTATCGTGTTGGAGATATATTAAATTATGATGATGCAGAAGATGCTAAAGATTCTATAGAAAATCAGCTTAATGCTTTTGATGATGAAGCTAAGAAAAAAGCTCGAAAAATGATAAGTAAACTTTTTAGTGTAGTAAATGTATCTCAAAACATAAATTATTACGAGGAAAAATCTGATGATTATGATAAGGTTTTAGAGATATTTATTCGTACCAATACTGGTGGCCAAAAACTAGAATATAGCGATATTCTTTTGTCAACAGCGACTGCTAAATGGAGGAATTTGAACGCAAGAGAAGAAATCAATGAATTTACAGATGAAATTAACAAGATAGGAACTGGTTACAATTTTGGTAAAGACTTTGTGATGAAAGGGGCGATGTATCTAACAGAAAATCTTCCTATACAGTATAAACTTAGTTCATTCACGAAGAAAAACCTAGAATGTATAGAAGATCATTGGGATGAAACAAAAGATGCCATTGCCAATAGTATAAAATTGGTTAGTCGTTATGGCTTTACAGATAAAAATTTAGTAGCAAGGTTGGTGTTACTTCCTATTGCTCAATATTTGAGAGGGAAAAACAAAGGCTATCTCACCTCCTCTAATTTGAAAGATGTTGAGGATCAAAATAATATTCAAAAATGGATTATCATGATGCTGCTTAAAGGAGTGCTAGGTAGTTCAACTGATAATAAATTGAATAGTATGAGACCTGTTGTTAAATTAGCAACAGACTATTTCCCCTATGTTGAACTTAGTAAAGAATTGAAAATTGAAATGACATTCAACGATATGGAGATAGAAAATATGCTGAACTATAGTTATGGTACTAAATATAGCTATTTGATTTTATCATTGTTGTATCAAGGGAGAGATTGGAAAGATAAGAAATACAATGAAGACCATATTTATCCTCAAAATGAATTTAAAATAAAAAATCTTCGTGCAAAAGGATATGATGATGTAACTATAGAAAAGTACCAGGTCTGCTATAATTCAATTTTGAATTTAGAATTGTTGGATGACTCAGAAAATAAATCTAAAAATGCTAAACCTTTTGATTTATGGCTAAAAGATCGAGATGCTAATTTTAAGGAACGTCATCATATACCTGAAATGAACGACTATAGTTTAGACTATTTCCTTGATTTTATCAAAAAGCGTAAAGCATTATTGACTAAGCAGATTAAAGAATTTATTTTACAGTAATTAAAGATTAGAAATAATGAGCGAAGAATTACAGCAGAAACTCCGTGACCAGCTTTGGGAGGTTGCAAACCGTTTGCGTGGTAATATGTCGGCAAGCGACTTTATGTATTTTACATTAGGTTTCATTTTTTATAAATACCTGTCGGAGAAAATAGAAAAATACGCCAACAATGCTTTGGCAGATGATGATATAACTTTTAAGGAATTGTGGGAAACGGACGATGCCGATGCTATTGAATTGCAAGAGGAAGCAAAGAACCAATGCCTGGAGAATATCGGTTATTTCATTGAGCCCCAATTTTTGTTTTCGTCAGTAATTGAAGCTATCAAGCGAAAAGAAAACATCTTACCCATGCTTGAACGCTCATTGAAGCGTATTGAGGACAGTACTTTGGGACAAGACAGCGAAGATGATTTTGGCGGTTTGTTCTCAGATATTGACTTGGCTTCGCCTAAATTGGGTAAGACAGCCGATGATAAAAATACACTTGTCAGCAATGTGCTTCTTGCATTGGACGATATAAATTTTGGATTAGAGGCATCGCAAGAGATTGATATATTGGGTGATGCTTACGAATATATGATTTCACAGTTTGCTGCGGGAGCCGGAAAAAAGGCTGGAGAGTTCTATACTCCGCAGGAAGTTAGCCGTATCTTAGCAGAGATTGTTGCCATTGGACACCAGCGTTTGCGCAATGTCTATGACCCTACTTGCGGTAGTGGTTCGTTGCTACTCCGTGCTGCAAGTATCGGTAACGCAGTAGATATTTACGGACAGGAAAAGAATCCGACCACTTATAATCTTGCCCGAATGAATATGTTGCTTCACGGCATCAGGTTCAGCAACTTCAAGATTGAAAATGGTGATACACTTGAATGGGATGCGTTTGGCGATACCCAATTTGATGCAGTTGTAGCAAATCCTCCGTTCTCTGCTGAATGGAGTGCTGCCGACAAATTCAATACCGATGACCGTTTCAGCAAAGCAGGACGGCTTGCACCACGTAAGACTGCCGATTATGCTTTTATTCTGCACATGATTTATCACTTGAACGAGGGTGGAACAATGGGTTGTGTTGCTCCGCATGGTGTACTATTCCGAGGAAATGCGGAGGGAGTTATCCGTCGTTTCCTCATAGAAAAGAAAAACTATGTGGATGCCATTATAGGATTACCTGCGAATATTTTCTATGGCACAAGCATTCCGACTTGTATTCTTGTTTTCAAAAAGTGCCGTAAAGAGGATGACAATATTCTGTTTATTGATGCAAGCAAGGAGTTTGAAAAGGTAAAGACTCAGAACAAACTCCGTGAACAGCATATTCAGAAGATTGTCGAAACTTATCGTGACCGCAAGGAAATAGAAAAGTACAGTCACCTTGCCTCTCTTCAAGAAATAGCCGAGAATGATTACAATCTGAATATTCCTCGTTATGTTGATACCTTTGAAGAGGAAGAACCTATTGATATTAAAGCTGTAATGGCAGAAATAAAGGAATTGGAAGCCAAACGTGCTGAACTCGATAAAGAGATTGAAGTGTACCTGAAAGAATTAGGCATTGTAGAATAGTTCAGAAAAGTAATAGCAATGGGTGAAAATGACAACATACCTCAGATGACACCTTCATTTGAGAATATATGCCGCAAGGATGAAAACGGGAACAAATACTGGAGTTCCCGTGACCTTTGTGGTGCAATGGGTTATTCTGCTTATTGGAAATTCCAAAGGGTCATAGATAAAACCATCAAAGTAGCCGGAGAAAAAGGAATGAATGTGGATGAGCATTTCAACCAAGCGGTTGATATGGTCAAGATAGGAAACGGTTCATTCCGCAAGGTAAACATATTCCGTCTCTCTCGTATGGCATGTATGATTATTGCGGAAAATGCTGATGGCAAAAAGTTGCTTGTTCAACAGGCACGAGACTTTTTCTCGCAATCTATCTCAATGACAGAGCTCATGCATAATTCGCTAAGCTCTAATATATTATTGTATAAGACAGCCCAAGGAGAAGCACGGGTAGAAGTCATTTTCAACAGCGAAACATTCTGGATGTCACAAAAAAGAATGGCGGACTTGTTTGGGGTTGATGTCAGAACCATTAATTATCATCTCGGACAAATTTACGAAACAGGAGAACTTTCTAAATCAGCAACTATCCGAAAAATTGGGATAGTTCAAATAGAAGGAGACCGGGAAGTGGAGCGTACGCCGCTATTCTACAACCTCGATGCTATTGTAGCGGTGGGGTATAGAGTAAATAGCTATCAAGCTACTCAATTCCGTATTTGGGCAACTTCAGTGCTGAAAGAGTTTATCATTAAAGGATATGCCCTCGATGACGAGAGGCTGAAACAGGGCAAACATTTCGGAAAGGATTATTTTGACGATTTGCTTGAGCGTATTCGTGAAATACGCACCTCAGAGCGCAGATATTACCAAAAGATAACTGACATTTATGCAGAATGTAGTGCGGATTACGACCCGAAATCAGAAGATACAAAGTTGTTTTTCAAGATGGTACAGAATATGATGCACCTTGCCGTTACCCATCATACGGCTGCAGAAATTATCTATCAACGGGCTGATTCCGAGCAACCTTACATGGGACTTACCACATGGAAGAAAGCTCCTGATGGAAGAGTGCAAAAGTCTGATGCCATCATTGCCAAAAATTATCTGTCAGATTCTGAATTGTCCCAGTTGAATCTTATCACAACTGCCTTTCTTGATATGGCAGAATCACGTGCTGCACGTCATATCGTTTCAACTATGGATGATTGGAAAAGGTTCCTTCAACAATATCTTGCAGCGATGGATTACGAGCCGTGCGATACGGCAGGAAAAGTGACACAAGAAGAAGCAAAAGATAAGGCTTATAGCGAATACGAAAAATATAAACTGATTCAAGATAGATCATACATATCTGATTTTGATCGTTTTAATGAGGGTAATGATGAAACTCCATTGCTTCCATTTGATTTGAATCCTACAAAAGAATGACAACTATGGCAATAGATAATAAAGATAAAAAAGTCCTCAAATCTTCGATCGAGCGAGAGCAGAACGAGCTTGCTTGCTCTGCCGAGCGTGAGAAGATAAAAGGTTCAAAGAACCTTAATGTTCCCCATTTGAGATTCCCGGAGTTCAGTGGGGAGTGGAAGGAAACCAAACTTGAAAAAATCGCAGAGATAACAAAAGGCAGTGGAATATCGAAAGATCAATTATCTGAGCATGGTTCTCCTTGCATATTGTATGGTGAACTTTATACAAAATACAAATCAGAAATAATAAACGAGGTATATAGTAGAACAGAGTTGGATTCATCATTGCTGGTTAAAAGTAAGGCAAATGATGTCATAATTCCATGTTCTGGAGAAACTGCTATAGACATATCAACAGCTCGATGTGTTCCGTTTAATAACATCCTGCTGGGTGGCGATTTGAACATCATAAGACTCAAAAATAATGATGGAGGATTCTTCGCTTATCAACTTAATGGTACTCGTAAAAAAGACATTGCTCGTGTTGCCCAAGGTGTTTCTGTCGTACACCTGTATGGTGAAAACTTAAAGCATATTAGAGTTTATCATCCTGCCATCGAGGAACAAAAGAAGATAACACGTCTATTGTCTCTCATAGACGAGCGCATTGCAACCCAAAACAAAATCATTGAAAAGTTGCAGTCCTTAATCAAAGGACTAAATGACCACATTCTCAAAAACATTGAAGGTGACCAAGTTTGTTTCGCTGATTTAGGTGAAGCCTATGGTGGTTTAAGTGGTAAAAGTGGTGATGATTTTGGATGCGGTGACCCATTCATAACTTACATGAATGTATATCAGAACACTTACATTTCGGAAAATGATTACGAACTGGTGCAAATAGCCCCAGACGAAAAGCAAAACAGCGTGCAGTACGGTGATGCCTTATTCACACTCTCATCCGAAACCCCAGAAGAGGTTGGAATGGGTGCTGTATATTTGGGCAAATCACAAAAGCTTTATTTGAATAGCTTCTGCTTTGGCGTTCATTTCCATGGAAACCGTGTATTACCTCAATACATAGCTCACTTCATATCGAGTACTTCATTCCGTAAAGCAATATATCCGTTGGCACAAGGTAGCACACGATTTAATCTTCAGAAGAGGATTTTATGAGGATGAAGTTTGTATTGCCGTCCTTAGAAGAACAAGAACGTATCGCTACGGCTCTTGATGCTTTGCATAACCATTTGGCAAATGAAAAGTTGTTGACAGAGCAATACCTATTATTGGAGCAATTTCTACTCCAGCAGATGTTTATATGAGCATCTGTTGAAGCAGATATTGTTTCTGAATCTCGTATTTATTTAATAGCGTTCTATTTAATGACAGGTTCTCTTCATAGGCATTGAGCAGTCTGACTACGTTTTCCTGTTTAATCATGTTAGGAATATATACATAACAAGACGAAAGATTCTTTGCTGTAATAGAATATACTTTCGTTCCTTGTGCTAGTCGTCTTACTTGGTCGTGAAAATAACGAGAGTTAAAGACGAACCCTTTGAAGCCAAGAATGGTGTTTTGCTTTATGTCACGCCCATGAATTGTGTGCAAGCCACAAACCGTTTTGACGTCAATCGTGTTGGAAAACTCAATAGCTTTGCCAATTTCATTAGTGTCCTCTGATGCATCAGCGAAAGCAACATCACCATCCTGGCACACGGTATATTGCTTAGGTAGATAATTCGGCAGTATCCTCGGTAAGAGGGTTGAATCAATCATACTCGTCTGAAAACCATGTATTAAACCGTAATGCAGATTCCGAACATTACCATTGCTATAGCTTAGCTGTTCCCATGACAGGGAGTTGGTTAAGTAGAATTGCATAAAAGAGCGTAAATACACCTTCTCCCATGATGGGTTTTCCAATAGGCTATCTACAAGTCCTTTGATTAAGGACTGCAACTTTTCAATGATTTTGTTTTGGGTGGCGATGCGCTCATCAATAAGGCGTAGTAAAGTTGCAATTTTAGTCTGTTCTGGTTTTGATGGCAATCCAATATAGCACTCTGAAAAATTCTTGGTGCTAATTGAGTAAATCTTTGTTCCTTGCGCTATTCGCCTTATTTGATTATGAAATGTAGCAGATAAAAAAGCATATCCTTTGAATCCGACAACAGTTTTGTGCTTATTGTCTCGTCCATGAATTGTATGCAATCCACAGACTACGTTTTTCCCTGCAAGTTTAAAGAACTCAACAGTCTTGGCTACTTCATTTGTATCTTCCGAGGCATCCGCAAAAGCCACATCACCTTCTTTGCACATTTCAAAGTTCTTGGGCATATTGCCCTCTTTTATATTAGGCAATTTGTCTTTTGCCAAATCTATCATAGTCGGAAGTCCCACGTGGATAAGTCCATAATGTAAATTCATCATGGCATTAGTGTCATATTCAAGCTGCTCCCAACTAAGTGAATTGGTGGAATAGAAATCCAACAAGTCTGAAATCTTACACTTTTCCCACTCCCCGTTAAATTCCGGGAATCTCAAAGGGGGAACATCGCTCATTATATTTCTCTAATTATAGACATTTATCATTAAATGAAATAATATGAGCAACAAAACAATTAGAGAAATTGCGGTAGCTTGGAAAGAGTACAAGCGACCCTATGTGAAGCAGTCCACAATGGCGGCTTATGTGTTAATCTTGGAGAACCATATCCTTCCCACTTTTGGAGAGTGTGATTCGCTCCATGAAGAGATTGTGCAGGACTATGTCCTGCGAAAAATCGAAAGTGGATTAAGTGTAAAATCTGTAAAGGACATTTTGATCGTTCTAAAAATGGTGATGAAGTTCGGGGTAAAAAACGAATGGATGGACTATTATGAATGGGACATCAAATATCCAACCATTTCGACAAACAAAGAGTTGGAGGTTCTATCAGTAGCCAATCACAAAAAGGTGCTCAACCATATTCAAAACCATTTCTCTTTTGCTGGACTTGGTATTTACATTAGTCTATGTACTGGGCTTCGCATAGGGGAGGTCTGTGCCTTGAAATGGAGCGACATCAACACAATGGACGGGACTATTACCGTAAACCGCACAATAGAGCGAATATATATCATTGATGGGACACAAAAACATACAGAGTTGGTTATCAACACTCCCAAAACACAGAACTCATGTAGAGAGATTCCTATGACAAAGGAATTGTTCGCAATGATGAAGCCTCTGAAAAAGGTAGTCAATGATGATTTTTATATTCTAACCAATGCTGAATATCCGACAGAACCGCGTACCTACCGGAATTATTATACCAAACTAATGGAAAAATTAGGTATCCCAAAACTAAAGTATCATGGACTTCGCCATAGCTTTGCCACTCGTTGCATAGAAGCCGGATGTGATTACAAGACAGTTAGTGTATTGCTTGGACATTCCAATATCTCAACGACTTTGGATCTCTATGTTCATCCAAATATGGAACAGAAAAAGCGTTGCATTGCAAAAGTATTCAAGTCACTTGGTAAATGACGAATAAAGAGTGGGAGGATATTCAAATGCAATCCTCTCACTCTCGATTCCAACATGATTGGCGATTTTTGAGTTCGTAAAAGCGAGTCTGCAAATAAGCAACTGGTTGAAATTTATTAGCAAATGTACAATCTTACATTTTACGCAGTGGACTGCGTATTTTTACGCACTACAAAGAGGATAGGCTATTTCCTATTTTAGGATGCTATTCGGAAGTTGGCTAAATCAATCTTAGGAATCTGGCAGGTTGATGTCGTTAAATTGGTAAGCGTTTGGACAATAGTCCTGTGTTCATGTTCATCATCGAGTATCTTCACTTATGGGGCGGCATTGCTCTGGAATACCGACATTGGAACTTGAATTATGAAAAATGATTCCTAAAAGAGTTCGCAAAAGAGCAAGAACAGTTCCTAAAAGAACCTACGGAGTTCACAAAAGAGTTCATAAAAGAACAGTTGGGTTCGTAAAAGAACTACTGAAATGCGCTTCTACGTGGCTGCTATCAAACAGCCAGCAGAGGCACTACACGCCAATCCGAAACATAGAGTTGCGTGGCGAGTAAGCACACTTCATCTTCGCAATAAAGCCATATCCTGCTTGCCTGGGATTGGCAACTTCTCACGAGCGATTTATCGCTTGGGGTATTGAGTTACCCTAACTCAATAGAGGTCGTATAATGGGCAAGCCCAGGACACAATTAAGTGTGCAAATTTCGCTTTTTGTCGAGAAAGACGAGGAAGAGGCTGGCGAAAAGAAAAAGTGCTTAAATAACGCTATTTTTCATCCAATCAGCTTGCTGGAAGATTGGCATTCTCAAACGACCTATTGGTCGCTTGGGGTATTAGGCTCTTATCCCAAGATATAACTTATATAGTTTATTTATAATGTATTATGCTATTATTTATATTCTTCAAGTAACAAAATAGTATCATATTATAAGAAAACAATAACATCATAATACAAAGGAGGGACTCTTCTATAAACAGAAGAGTCCCTCCTTTGTATTTTTAGAGATACTTTTGTTACGAAATCCCTATATTTTGTACCCGATACTCTTTAGGCGTACACCCAGCCATTTTCTTAAACCAACGGCTGAAATGCTGTGGATATTGAAACCCCAATTCGTATGCAATCTCGCTGATAGACTTTGATGTGTCAAATACCCGTTCTTTCGCCACATCAAGCATCTTTTGCTGGATATGCTTCAATGCAGATATTCCAGTTTCCTTTTTTAACAAATCGCCCAAATAACTGGCAGAAAGGCAGAGTTTATCTGCGCAATACTGTACGGAAAGCATACCTTTTTCGGCAGAAGCATTAGTGACTAAATAATCCTCCACAAGATTTTCAAAACGTGTCAGAATATCTTTGTTAGCATTTTCACGAGTAATGAACTGACGGTCATAAAAACGGATGCAATAGTCAAGTAACAGTTTGACATTATCCACAATCAGCGATTTGCTGTGTTTGTCAATGGGATATTGCAGTTCTGCCTGTATCTTCTCCATACACTCTGTAATCGTCCGGCGTTCGTGTTCTGATAGGTGCAGGGCTTCGTTGGCATTGTATGAAAAATATGTATAATCTTTCATCATGCTTGCCAACGGAGTTCCCCGTAACAGTTCGGGGTGGAATACCAATGCCCAACCTGCCGGTTGATGAAGTTCACCGTCATCATCAGCTCCCATGACTTGCCCCGGAGCTGCAAAAAGAACAGTTCCCTTTTCATAATCATATAAACTTCTTCCGTAACTCATAGTGCCGCAGTCCGTATCTTTCAGTAAGACTGCATAGAGATTATAAAGTCGTCGTCCATGACGAATGGGTGACATCTTGTCGCAATCAACAATGCTTATCAGCGGATGCAATGCTTCTATGCCGAAAAGGTCACAATAGTGTTGTACCGTATCGAGTTTTGTTATTTCATTCATAACCTATTATTTACTGAATACAAAATTACTTCTTTTCCGGCAAAGATAAGCCGTTCAGATAAGATTATATGTTTCAATTTTATCTGAAATATGACCAATTTTATAGATAATGGCAAACATTGCACAGCCCGACCTATAAAATTGGTTTTTCTATCCGCAGAATTGATACATCATAGGTTAATTATTCCCCCTAATTTTGCATTATGAATAATTTAAAAGAAATGGATATGAAAAAGTTATTGAAAAGTATCGCTTGTGTCTTATTCTGTATAAGCAGCATTTATGCCCAAAATAAGGAAAGTATGTTAAATTTGAAAGAAAGACAAATCGCCGCAATCAGTGGGAGTGCGGCAAAGGGAGATAAGCCGGGACTGACTACGGCTCTAACTGCTGGATTGGATGCCGGACTGTCTGTGAATGAAATCAAAGAAGTGCTTGTTCAACTCTATGCCTATTGCGGTTTTCCCCGTAGCATGGGTGCGTTGAACACGTTTATAGGTGTCTTGCAAGAGCGCAAGGCACAAGGTATCAACGATGCAGAGGGAGCATTACCGACCTTACAAGATGTAAGCAGAGGTGTAGAATACGGTGCAACCAATCAACGCAAGTTATTCGGACGTGATGCACAGGGTGCTGTATTGGCATTTGCTCCGGCAATCGACCAATACCTTAAAGCGCATCTTTTTGGAGATATTTTCGGGCGTGACAATCTTGATTGGAAAACAAGGGAGTTGGCAACTATCGCTATGCTTGCCGCTATGGACGGAGTGGAAAACGAGTTGAATGTACATATCGCTCATGGAAAATACAATGGTCTGACAGATGCACAAGTCGATGAAATCATTACACTTGTCCGTGCTTCCGAATGGAAACAAGAACCATTAAAAACTTTTGTGGCAGACAATAAGGTAACAGTAAGAAAGGTATTCTACAAAAACCGTTATGATATTACATTGGCTGCTGACCTTTATATGCTGGCAGATATGGATATAAACGCCAAGCACCCTGCGCTGATTATCGGGCATCCATTTGGAGCAGTAAAAGAACAGTGTGCTGGATTGTACGCACAGGAAATGGCTAAGCGTGGTTTTGTCACACTGGTGGAAAATATAAAGTCACTTGACCCACTATTATACTCCTGATTAACCCATCAAAAAAAATATGAGATTTAAGTAGAGAAAAATGCATTTTAACCCGGATCAGTTTCAGTTATAATTCTTTATAGCAGATACTACTTCTTTTTAGCATTAATCTTTCTTACAGAATCTCCTGTTAGTTCAATTTTGTGTGCAGTATGTACAATTCTGTCCAGGATTGCATCTGCTACCGTAGGATCACCAATTGCATCATACCAACTTTCGACAGGAAGTTGGTATGTTATTATGATTGATTTTAATCCGTGTCTGTCTTCTATTATTTCCATAAGGATTGACCTTTCCCTGGCATCCAGTCCTATAAGAAACAGATCGTCTAGAATAAGCAGTGAACACTTTTCAATTTTTTTCATTTCAGATTCTATAGTTCCCTTGTTTTTGGCCATTTTAAGCTGTCCCATAAGCTTTGACGCATTGGAGTATAAAGTTCTGACTCCATTTTTGCATGCTTCATATCCTATTGCTGAAGCAATATAGCTTTTACCTGTACCAGAACTTCCCGTGATAAAAACATTCTGTCCGTCTTTTATAAAATCAAGAGATGCAAGTCTCTCAAGCCGGTTACGGTCAAGGTTACGTTTTATGGTATAGTCTATTTTCTCCATATATGCCTTATATCTGAAGTTGGCAGACCTTATCAGTCGCTCAATGCTTAATTGCGTCTGTAATCATACTCACTTTTTGGAAGCCATTTAAGGAATTCATCATTTGTCATACCATCAGAGGATGTTGTCCTACAGTCATTTCTGTATGTTTCAAGCATACCGTAAAAACGTAATTTGGAGAGTAATTCCATTATTCTGTCCATATTTTTTCCGACTGTTCTATTTGTTTTATTATTACTTGTCATTTTTATCTATGTTTTTAGAGTTAAAATAATCCTTACCTCTGAGATTTCTGTGTTTAGGGGTAAGTTCCGGAGCCTGTCCTTCCATTTGGACATGATACTTTTCATCTTCCCTGTTTACAAGAATACTTTCAAGCTCGTTGAATCCGAACATGCAGGATTCCATTGCTATCTGGCATGCAAGAACCATTCAGTCGTGTCCGAAACGTTCCACAAGACTTAATATACCATCAGCTGAACGTACTGCTTGAGCCGGATATTTTTTGGCTACGACCACAAGCTTTATGTACTCCTCTACTATCGGATCGATTTTACGTGCCTTGCAGTATACATCATCCATTCTGATTCTGTATTCATGTAGTACTCCGGGAAGTTTATGGGAAGGTTTTTCTGAATATGTGAAAGGTGTATCATCCCTGCGATGTGTCGTAATGTGCCTGAATTTATGATATATCTCCACTGTATCCCCATCATACAGTAATTCTACAGTATCGCCGATATACTCTTTAGGGACACTGTAATAGTGATTGTTAAGCGATACATAACTGTTTCTCATGACAGTTGCCGTTTTCCGACTTTTTGATATAAATCTTGTAGTCGGTAATGTATGCAGCCTGTCTTTCTCTACCTCTATGAAACGCTCCTTACGGCTGTAGCTGCGGTTGTACATCTTTCGGCTGTTCAATGCATCCGTATGTTTCATTATTTCTATGTTCAAGGCTTCAAGATCATTGAATTTCAATCCTGTCATCTTTGAATAGACCTCCCTGTAAAGCAGTCTTACGGCATTTTCAACCAAAGCCTTGTCTTTGGGCTTGCGCACCCTTGCCGGAAAGACTACGCATCCGTAATGGTCTGCAAAAGCTGCAAAATCATCATTTATTACAGGCTCTATTCCACCGGGCTTTGTTACGGCAGATTTGAGGTTGTCGGGAACTATGGCATTTGGTACACCTCCAAAATAATGGAAAGCATTTTCACACGCCTGGATAAGATATTCTTTCTTTTGTGATGGTACAGCCTCGTAATAAGTAATCTGGCTGCAAGGAAGTATAGCGGCAAAGACTTCTACGGGAACCTTATCACCTGTATTCCTGTCTGAAATATAGAGTTTGTCACCGGCAAAATCCACATACATCTGATCTCCGGCTATATGATCTATGCGTCCAACCGGTACTTTTACCTCCCTTTCACGTCTGAGATACAGGCAGAATGAACAATAGCTGTAACCTTGGGGACGGTTTCTCAGATACTCCTCATACAAGGACCTTCTTGTTGTTCCACGGGATTTAAGTCGTTTAATGTACTCAGGTATATGTTCTTGAAGATACTTATACTCTGCAGATCCTGTTGATTCGTTGTCAGTCTCCGTACCGAAAAGCTCGTGCAGATGATGCTCGTCCATTTTCAACAGGCGTTCCAACTCTATACCCATATCTTCGTATATATGGATTATCGTTTTACTGTATTACGTGAAATCTGAAGAGAAGGACTGATACTACGGATACTCATTCCTGACTGGTAGCACTGCAGTATGTGTTTGATTCTTATTTTCATTCTTTAAAATTTTTATTCGGTTAATAATACCGGGTTAAAATGCTTTTTAAAGTACAAAAAACAAGACTGAAATGTGGTAATTCTATAGGGTCAATTTTTATTATAATCTTAGTGGCTCAGTTTCGGTTATAAAGGTGGGTCAGGTCACTTTTACAATAGTGGGTCAAGTGACTTTATATTTTCCAGTTGGGGCATATCGTACCACCAATTGGGGAACCCGACGAACACCACATCGTACTCGTCCGGATTCTTGATGTGGGTAGCTAATGCCGGACGGGTATCTTCGTCCGATTCTTTTTTGGCAGCATCGATAAGTTCCTTATGCGTGCCGGGATAAGTATGCACCGTCTTTATCTCGAAAAGGTCGCCGCCGGTAGCCTCACTGATGACTGTGGCCACATATTCGGTATTGCCTTGCAGTTTGCCGTCCGATACCAACCGGCTGGCACCGGAAGAGGCATCCACGCCATCGGTTTCCGGAATGGAGAAGTAAGCCACAAGAACTTTTCCGCCGGAGCGAGAAACCGTTGTCGCTGTTTGCTGTCCGGTTGCGGCTGCTTCGGGTACATCCGCACTCTCATTGGCGGCAAAGGCGCAAAGGACAATAACGCACAGAGCTACTGCCAGTGTTCCGCCGATAAAATATCTTTTTTTCATGATTGTCATTTTTTTGTTGATAAACGATTGATATTCCTATTCGATAATCCCGATTCGTTTCAGCCATGCTTCCGTCCCGCTGGCATTGCCCGGCATGTCGATACCGGCATCGTCCGGACGGCCCGGTGTCGTGATGTCCTCCGGATCGAGGTCTTCAGGCAATGTTTCCGGAATATGTTTCGAATCGGGCGTTAATTTGTAAATCTTCTGCATCGACTCGTTCAGATAGGTCGTTATCCTCATTGTGATTCAGTAAGCATAGTATATCAGACTTTTCTAAAATACCTTCTAAGGCTGTAGGTTCTATTACTTCAGTAAAGCCACCTAAATCCCTAGACTGCTTACCGAATACTAAAGCATACCCTTCTACAGTCCTAGAATCCATCTTTACAATTTCATTACAGTTTCTTAGTTCTCTCATAGTATTGTTATTATTCCAATAGAATCCAACCAGTATTATCTATCTGATTCTGTAATGCTGCTACCTGTTCCTTTAATAGCTTGTTCTGTTCCTCTAAGGATTCAATATACTTTCTTAATGCAGAATCATCATAATTACTAAGCCCAGCCAGTTTCTGTTTCTCTGGTGTTGTGTAATCTTCTGTAGATAACTGCTTACCGTCTACCTTATCAACTTTGGTATTAACAACATCTTTAATACCTTGTAATTCATCCTGTAAATCGGTCTGCTTAGTAATATCACCTTCTATAGTACCCCATACAGCATTAACTGTACTACCAATCTTGGCACTGATTCTATCCAGTTCTAATACTCCTTCTTTAGTTGCTCTCTGTAGTTCCATTACTTCAAATAATAATTAGTCTGCCCCTTTACTACCTCATCATAATAAGCATCATTAAACATAGCATTAGGACTTTTAAAGCTGTAGCTGTAATAGATTAGTCCAGATTGTAGCTTATCTAGGTCAGATGAATTTATAACCGCCTTATCTATTCTATCTTCTTCTACTATACCAGTCAAATCACCACCCTTAAAACTACATTCTATAAACTCTGCTGGGTTTGTGGTGTAAAGTCTAAGTATAAATTCAGAAGTGTTTCTTACCCTAAAGGGAATGCCGTCCTTATCTTCCAACTTAATATTGAATACTAAGTCAGTCCCCTTGTAAATTGTCTGTATCATTGATTATATTGTTATTAGATGGAATGTTATTAGCAGCATTTTTAATCTCCATCAGATTCACTTGTACGAAATGGGAATCTCCACCATCTACAGCAGGTAAATCCAACTGCTTTCTAATCTCATTGGCACTAACCACACCGATATTAAATAGTGTATTGTAGTAGTTTGCTAAAGATTGTTTGTCTGCTCTTAGTAATACAGAAGTATCAAATCTTACATCTATTCTACTTCTTTCAGAAGGCTTGTACAGCTTCCTTTCAAACTCTAATTCTATCTTCTCTAGTAATGGTGATAATGTATCAGTAAGAAAAGCCAGCTGGGTAGCCTCAACAGTACTATAACTGCTCTTGGATAAGTCAAATGCTTTTACAGGTGATACCCCGAAGAACCTACAAATATCAATTACATTAAACTGTCTGGTTTCTAATAGTTGTGCATCAGCAGGATTCACTGTAATAGGTTGGAAGTCCATATTACCTTCTAATACAGCTACTCCATTAGGTGTACCAGTAGTAGGACTAAAAGCAGTCTGCCAGCTAGTTTTTAAATCTACCTTCTGCTTACCAGTTAAAGTAGATTGTACTTTAAGAATACCAGCCAGATTAGCACCACCTTTAAAGAATCCTTGTGCGTGTGATTCAGAATCTGTAGCCAGTCCTAAAGTCTGTCTGGCGTGTTGTAAAGTACTGATTCCAGTAATACCATCATAACTAAAGTTCAGTATATGAATCATATTGCAAGGCTCTACCAGTCCTTTAATGCCTACAACACTATATTTAATTCCGTCCTTCTGTTCAGTAATAGTAACATAATCTGGCTGTAAATAATGAAGTGCTACTGCATCTCCTTTAGCATCTCTTTCTATATAAGCATATCCATTGCCTTTAAGTAATGTACTTACTATCAAAGTCTTTATAAAAGTAAACCTGCTCATCTTATTGTTCGGCTCTTTGTTCAGTAAGTAGTAGGTAGGATGCTTAATAAACTTTTCTTTATAACCAGAATCATTAATGTAATATGGTTCTAATGGAAGCTGTGCTACTGCATCACTAATAACATCTACACACCTGTAGACTGTAGATAATAACATAGCCTTATTAGTAGTATAGCTACCATTCATATTATACATCAATGAATCACAGAATAACCCTCTGGTTTCCTGCTCTGGTTCTTTCTTTTTAAACCAATTAGTAAAAATTCCCATTAAATAGTCAGTATTTCATTTGTGTAATGTGGTGTTCTCAGATACATACCTAAAGCCTGTATCATTGCTATAGTTCCATCTATCTTCTTCTTATCTACTGCCTTATTCGGTTTAACATTACCATTATAATCAGACTTCAAAGTAACATTTCTAAAGCAGTACCTATTTATTTCATTGTTATCAATAACTGCCTTACCAGATAGTATTAGCCTTTCCAGTTCTCTAGTAGGCATATTAAAGTTACCTAGTGTTTGTGGATATTCTTCTAATGGTAATCCCTGCTCTGTAGAATCTATAGCCCATTGTGTAGCATTATACTTGTCATATCCTACAGACTGGATATTAACTACATCAGCATATCTAAGCATATCAGTAGTTATATAGTCATAATCGGTAACATTACCACTGGTAACAGTAAGATACCCCTGATGCTTCCAGTATTTGTAAAGTTCCTTATCTGCCTTATCCTTTAATGCCGATTCTGGAAGATAGTAATGTGTTTTGAAGTGGTAAGTACCATCCTGTACTACTAAGTAAGCTACAGCAGTCAAATCCGAAGTAGCAGCTAAATCCACACCTACATAGCAATCCATACCAGCAAACTTATTAAGGTCTACTTCCTGACTGCACTTAATAATATAGTCCTCTGGTAGCCACACATTAGAACTGTCACACCATAAATTCAAAGTCTTAGTTTTAACTCCGACTTCATCAGCAGGGTTATTTATTGCCTGTTGTACCTGTCCTCTAATGTATTTGGAAGTTACTGTAATATCCAAGTTTGGTGCACATTTAATCCAGTTCTTTTCATTTCTCCAATCATCATCAGCATCTAAAGAATAGATAGCTATAAACATTTCATCATCTACCTTTAAGCCATTAAGCACTTCTATAGCTACGGTTCTTAATTGGTAACAGGGTAAAGTTTTATCGAAGCCAGCAGTAGTAATAGTACAAAGATGTGGGTTCATCCTCATCCCCATACTGGACTTAATAACATCACGTACTTTACTATTCTTAGCAGCGTGATATTCATCCAATAAACCAAAGCTGGCATTAAATCCATCCAGCTTACTATCATCAGCAGCCAATACTTTCAACTTGGAATTAGTAAGGTTAAACAGAATATCAGCTCTATAGGCTGTAAGATACTTGCCTTTAGAATCCAGTCCCTTACTAAACTTGCTACACATATCAAAGGCTATCTTAGCCTGCTCTTTACTATTAGCAGCCAGTAATACTTCTGCACCATCTTCACCATCAGCTATTAAATAATACAAGCATAAAGCAGCAGCTAAAGCTGTCTTACCCTGCTTTCTACTTACTTCTATATAGCTGCTAGTATATCTTCTGGTAGTAGTTCCCTTCCAGTAGAATCCAACTATATTAGCTATTATAAACTGCTGCCATCCTTCTAAGGTGAATGGTTTACCAGAATGTCTACCTGTATAATGCTTCAATGTGCTAATGAACAGAATGGCTCTATCTACCTTGTCCTCTTTAAATTCCAAATCATCCCTTTGCAGGTCATTCTGGAATCTCTTACAAGCCAGCTTAATAGTTTCACCAGCTATTATTTCACCATTAAGAACCCTACTACAATATTCATAGTAAAGTTTGGTATTCATTTTATACCTCTATATTTCTTAAAATGTGGGCTATAACATCTACAGTCCATCCATCACCTAAAACATCTGCTGCTTCATTATCAGTAAGTATATCACAATATCCTTTAGGCATAGTTTGTAATCTCTCCCTCTCTGCTTTATTCAGATACCTTACATCATTGAAGATAGGTGAGCTGCATACAATATCACTAGCTGCCATCCCTCTAAAGTGTTCATCATAGTAATCTTTACACTGCTGATAGTGCTTCTCATCCTTAAAGATAAGAGTAGTGAAGCCTTTAGCATAGAATCTATGAAACATCTTTATAGGTGTTTTTAATGGTCTGCTATCAGATACAAGCAAACACCTAGCTTTATCTTTAGGAGAATAGCCACTATCTAAAACATCATTCAGATTTATCCCTTTATCATCTGGAGCCACTATATTAGGAATATTAGTCCAGTATAATCTAGGTCTATTTTGTGCAGAAAGTAATTTACTATTTATAGCTATTGGTTCAACTCCTAGAAGCTCATTTATCTTAGCTTCATCCGCTTTCTTCATTTTTACATTCTCCAATAAGAAATACTTTGGTTTTAATTCTCTAAGTAATCTTAGGTAATGATAGAACAAAGAACTCTTTTCTCCCTCTAAACCATTTCTTGTTAAATTTGCACAACTAAAATCCTGACAAGGACTACCACCTATAAGTAAATCAATTTTAGGCAATTCTTTAGCTTCAATCTTTGTTACGTCTCCTAATTGAATAGTATTGGGGTAATGCGCTTGTGTTACTTTAATAGCTATTGGTTTAATCTCGCTTGCATAGTAATTATCTACTTTAATTCCTGCTCTTTCTAAAGCTATCTGTCCGCAACTTATACCATCAAACAAACTTAGCACATTCATTACCTAGTTTCCTTTCCTTCCTTTATAAACTGTTCAAATGGGTTATACCCGTCTTGTTCTATTTTAGGCAATTTAGTTCTAGCCTTAGCTGTTAGTCCGAACTCCAGCATAACTTTCATAGCCTGTGTTTGAGCATCTTTAGCAATCTTAATAGCTGGGTGCGGTGCAATGTTACCCCTATCACTGGTAACAGTCAAACCTTCATCTTCTAACTGTTTGGATGCCTTAATGAACATACTGTAGTTTCTAGCCAGCATTGTTAAAGCTGCACTATCCACATTCTCTAACATACCAGTACTATCCAGCTGTTCCAGTACATTCTGCATATATACCTTAGCATCCTTTTCAATGTCCTTTGGAATAGTGTAATTTATCATATTATAGTCTATTTAATTTTTATAATTTATAAAGCTATACAATGGCTCTAATTGACTTATAATCACTATAATACAATTATTAAAAAATGTGAATTATTTATTTGGAAATCTGTTAAGATGTTAGTAAATTTGTAATACAATTAAAGGCTAAACTATGGAAAGAAGAAGTAATTACCCAATAGAAATTAAAGCTAAAATAGACCTAAATACCGACCTGTTACTAACGGAACTACAGCAATTACTAGGCAAAGACAGGTCTAAACTACTAAGATTGATAATAGCAGATTTCTTTAATAGAAATATTGATATTATAGATGAACATACTAACCATAAATCAGATAAAGCACCACTAATAGAAGCCATACTAAAGGACTTCTTCAATTATAACAGGGAAACCATTAACCAGTATATTAAATTCAAGAATGATAAGACCACCTAAATCAGTCCTACTACAATATGTTTATGATTACGGACTAGACAAAGCAGCAGCATTATTTCACATTGATACAGAAACAGCAGATAAGATAATTAACTGGAAGCCACAATATGACCAGTACAGCTACAATACAGTAATAGATAAGCCACTTCATAGAAATGCTTCTAAGATAGCTGATATAATAGCCAAGCATTATCCCGAATTAGTAAAGCAATACACTATATACTATAAAGACAATATCTATATGTCCCAGACTGTAGAAGATTTCCTACAGAAAGCAGTAATAAGATGTATGGAAGTAGGGCTGGAAGATGTAACAGAAGAATCTGTATTAGAACTACTAAGAGTGCAATTCAATACTATAAGATGCTATGCTAAGAAGTCCAGCTATACAATGAATAGTAAATTAGCACCATTGGAAGTACAGAATGAAGAAGGTGAATACATAATACCAGCAGAACTATATGCCATACCTAAAGAAACCGAATAAGCAGCCTTCCAGAACATTTAACAGGGAAGAAAGACAGAAGATATACCAATCTAGCAAATGGAAGGAATTAAGACTAGCTAAGCTAATGCAGCAGCCATTATGTGAACTCTGTTTAGCCAAAGGCATCATTAAGCCAGCAGAAGATATTCACCATATAGATTCCTTTATGAATTATACTGGCACTAAAAGACTAGCCAAAGCATTTGACTTTAATAACCTTATGTCTATCTGTAAAGAGTGCCACGCTAAAAAACACTATAAGAATTATAAATGTAAGTAAACTTATTTTAAAATGGTAGAGTTGCTAGTCTAAAACCTTTCTCAGATTTTCTAGGTATAGCAACTAACTCCTTCTTATCGTTCCGTATCATTATATGAGTTCTGTTGTCCCCTTCCAATGTTCCTAAAGGAGTTCCAAAATTATCATCACTATATATTATGTCACCTATATGTACTAATTCTCCATTAGGAAGCCTAATTACTGCTTTGTCATTTACTGTACAATTCTCTATAGGAGGCATCATTAAAGTAATTTTTTTATTTAAATCATTGATAGCAGTTAGAATCATACTGGAGTCTTGTGATAGTGTTACTTTATCTGGTAATACTGCTGGCTCAATAGATAATAATTGTAACAATGAATTAACTTCTTTGGCATCTGCTTCATAAGTGTCTTTGATGCATTTGGCTATTTCTGGAATAGACTTCTTCACTTCATCAATTCTTAAGGAAGAACTATAGTCTAAAGTTCTAATGCCAGATGTATCAAATGGCTTAACAGTATTCTTGTCACATATAAGAACTGTGCGCTTATTAAAGGATTGTCTAACTCCCAATTCATAAAACACATTAGGATTCCTAGAGCTAAGGTCACATATAGCCATATCACAAGCTAGTATTTGTTGTAGTATATCCATTACAATAAAATTAGCTTTAGATGTATCGCCTGCCCGTACAGGCTCAAAACCAGCTTCTATTACTGCTGGCTTAATAAGATGCTCATAAACTCTAGTAAAATGTCCTTTATCATAGCCTTCAGCATCACTAATAGGCATTATCACAAAGCATTTCTTCTTATACTCCAACATAGCTATATAGATTAAATAATATGCAAATATAGATAACCTTTATCAATTATCAAACGCTCCAAGCAATGAACATTAAATTAAGCATACTAGTATTACAAGCATTAACCAATAATGAAGCATTTACTTACTTCTGCACATTAGTAGCCATTAGTAAGAATCCAGATAGTACTATTAAAGATATAGTAAGAATAACAGGTGTTAGTGAAACTACCATCTTTAACCATCTAAAGAAGTTTGAAGAAGTAGCCAACCTAACAATAGATAGAACTGGATGCAGTAATAAGTATAGCTATACAGAACCTACCAAGTTCTTTGTAACCATAGATAGCAGCCTGTTAGATACAGATGTAGATAGATTAGTAATCGGCTTCTTAATCCGATTCAAATGCTGGTCTAGAATAGCATCCAATATTGTAGACCTATCTCTAAATAGAATAGTTCACGAAATAGGAGTACAACATAATACAGTATATTCAGCTTTAGAAGCTGGTCTAGTGAAAAGAAGTGATAAGAAACTTTACTTTAAGTTCATTCATCCATCACTTTGCATACTGTAATACAAGAATATAGCTATTATAACATCCTCAATATAAATTTTAAAATTTGTTACAATTAATTTGTATATGTCAAAATATTTCACTATCTTTGTATTACAATAAATGAAGGAAACTATCATACTGAAACATAGATTTTAATTCGATTATCTAAGTGGACTGGCTAGCTGATTAGCCAGTTCTTCCACTTAATTCACATCTAAGAATCACAAAGTTATTACCATAAGTACCTTTTGAGCATATTTTAGGTACTGATTGTTAATTATTCATCATAATTTTTGAGTTTGGGTTAGTTAAGCGTAGAATAGTAAGCGTAGTGATACGCTTATTATTTTATTTCAAGTGTGACAAATTTTGGTAGCGAAACCTCAATCTTCTATAGAAAGAATACCCAAAAATGTCACACCCATAATTCAAACTCCAGATGCTTCTAAACTCCAGATTTTAAACCGACTAACTAAACAAACAATTTACAATTATGACAAACATTATTATTACTAAAGAGTACAAGTATTTAGGTGAATATCCATTATTCAAAGAGAATGGTTTACCAGTAGGATATTTAATAGATAAAGGTAAAGTAGGCTGTGGCGGAACATCTATAGCTTTAGAAGATGGTAAAGATACTATTATATGTGTTCCCTTTGTATCACTAATTAAGAATAAGATGCAGACATATAATACAGATGGTAAGGTTAATGTACTAGGTGTTTATGAAGGTGTTACCACATACGAAATTAGAGAGTATTTGAATACTAAGAAAGGTGCTAAAAAGATTATGTGTACTTATGATAGTTTAGCTAAAGTTGCTGGTATTACTGGTTATAACTACTTCTTACTAATAGATGAACTACACCTGTTGTTTATCCAGTATGTCTTTAGAAACAAGGCTGTAAGGACTGTATTAGACGAATATAAGAAATTCAAAGAATGGTCATTCTTAACAGCTACCCCTATTGAATATGATTTAATGCTGGAAGAACTAAAGGATATTCCGACCTTTAAAATAGACTGGGAAGATAAGACCGAAGTAAAGGTAAATGCAGTACAATGTAAGTATGTAGGTGCTACAGTAAAGAAAGTTATCAATGACTTCTTAGAAGGTAAAGTATTCGGTAATGCTCACTTCTTTGTAAACTCGGTGGAATTTATTGCTACTATGATTAAGAACTGTAACCTTACTAATGAGAATACCAGAATCATCTTTAGCAAGAATAATGAAAGCTATAAGCATACTTGTCAAGGTGTTACTAATGGTGAAACTACTGACCCTGTAAAGAAGATAAACTTTTATACTTCCACCTGCTTTGAAGGCTGTGATTTATTTGATACAGAAGGTAAAATTTATATCATCTCTGAAAGCACCAAGGCACAAACCTTAATGGATATTAGTACACAGGTAAGACAGATAGCAGGTAGAATTAGAAATACCCAGTATGCAGATACTATTACACATCTTTATAAAGCTACCAGATACAATACAGACCTTACTTATGAAGAATATAAGCAGGTAGTTCTGGAAGAAGAACAGAAAGCTAAATCATATATTACTAAGGTTAATAATGATAAGGAAATTAAGGAAGGGACTAAAGAAAGCATCTATCATTACATTTGGAAAGATGAAAATACTGGTGAATTTGTATTTGACCCTAATAGGATGAAACTGGATATTTATAACTTCAAGGTACTTAACCATACATACAGTTTACAAGTTAATTTAAGCACTGAATATAATAAGGCTGGTATGGCTGTAGGATGCAGTACAGATAAGACTTCTGATAAGCTATTAAAGAATGATTCAGCCAGAACTACCTTTAAGGATGCCATAGAAGAATATGATTCTATAATGCAAAGAAAGGAAGGTATGGTATTCAGTCTTACAGATGGTGACAGATTAGCCTTATTAAAGAAGAAATATAGCTATATCAAAGATGCTTATGAACTACTAGGTATGGAACAGATTAGGGAACTTAAATATCATACTTCACATATTCAAAGACTTCTTATTAGTATCTCTGAAAAGATGGATAATAATGCTAAGGTAGCTAAGTTACTGCTTACTATTCCTGCATTTAGAATCGGTGAATTTATTCCTTCTGCTGATATTAAAGATTGCTTGAATAGTATTTATGGCACGCTAGGAATCAAAGGAAAAGCTAGCATTAAAGACTTTGAAGATTATGCTAAGTTTAAGGAAGCTAGGAAAAGAATAGATGGTAAGCAGGTAAGAGGTTATATTATTCAGTACATTAAAATTAAGTAAGCTATGGTTATTGACTTTACACCCAGTACAAAGGAATCAGAAGAAGCTAGAATATTAAAGCTAAAGGAAGATGCAGTAGAAGCTGGTATTAAAGCTAAGGAAATTTTAAACAGCATAGGAATTAAATATATCATCCGACTTTATAAAGAAGGTGGTTGTATTAAGTTTTACAAAGGTTCTAAATGTATAATGATGGCAGGTTTACTAGCTGGCACTAATGAACTAACAGCTAATTTCTCTCTTTATTATAATGCTACTAAACTTAAAGACAGGAAAAGATTTAAAACTGTAGAAGAAAATGATTTCCTTACAGATATACTACTAAACCTTTATTCTCAACTACAATAATCAGACCTAAGACAGTGTTTAGATGAATTATTAAAATTATTGTAATTTAGCTTTGATATGTAAAATATTATTATTATATTTGCAATATGATAAAGAGTTAAATGGGAATGACTTTATCATTCTGGTTAGTGAGTAATTTAGTTCTATTTTACTACTAATCAAAGTAATAATACTACAGATACTTCTACTACAAAGATTATCCTATCACATAGATTATTTATTTTATAACTAACTTCGTTATTCATTCAGTAAGGTAGTCTGTGAAGATAGCCTTACTTTACTTTGATTATTAACTACTTAAACTATATATACTATGTTTACAACCTATGTATTACTAACATTCTTAGCAGTTCTAATGTATTTCCTTATTAGGACTGTAGTAAATGAGATTAAACAACATATCACAGAAGAAACAGATAGGGTTATTAAGGCTATTAAAGATAAGAACTATGTGGGTAGATGAAGAAGGAAATGCAGTTATATCAGAATCAGATGAAGCATTAAATATACTAAGTGAATGAAACGTATGTCAGAACAAACTATTAACGCAATTATTAACTAGTTAGTCCAGCAACCTTATAAAGATGTAGCTGGGCTGTTACAGATGATACAGCAGGATTTACAAACTAAAGAAGAACCTGCTAAGGAAGAATAACCCATTAGCCTGTAAATGATATATGGTTAATGTGAATGGCTAATGATTTATGTATAATGGAATACAGGCTAGTACAAACTACTAGCTTAAATGGATAAATTTGATGAATTAGAACTAAATGGAAGGAAACTACTAGAATCATTTTTAATACAAGTGGGTGCTACTAATCTGCATCCTACAGAAGATAAATATGCACCAGTGGACTACTATTTTACTTATAATGATAAGAAGGTAGTAGCCGAAATAAAGGTAAGAGATATTAAGTATGAAGGCTATGATACTCATTTAATGGAAGTATCTAAATATAAGTCCTTAGTGAAGGATAAGAAAGATAGCCAGTCAGATACAGCATACTACATTAACTTCTTTACAGATAGGACTAAAGTTAATGCCTATTGGTATAGTACTAATACTGTTAGGAACTTTGGTACTATAGATTATAAATACTGTCCGACTACTACAGCAGCCGATAACGGTAACTACTATAAGAAGGTTATTATGATTCCTTCTAATAAGGCTCAAAGATTTACCTTAGTAAATGGTAGGTGGTCTAAGATGAATTAACTATATTTGCTCAAACTTTAAATTTATTGATTATGAAGAAATTATTACTGTTGTTATTTGTTATATTCAGCATTTCTACTAGCTATGCCCAGATTGCTACTACAGTTACCAATAATGGTTATTGTAGGAATGAAGCCACTGGGGAACGTCTTAAAGTAAAAAAAGGAACTCAGTTATTAATTGTAAGTGATTGTGTAAACGGTGTTTACAAAGCTATCTACAAAGATGAACCAATCTTTATTAGTTCCAATCTTATCCTTATCAATAAGGAATTAAAGGCTAAAGAAGCTGCAAAACTGGAAGCTATAGCTAAAGAAGAAGAACAGGCTAGACTAACCAAACAAGCTGCTAAAAAGTGTATAGAGTTGGAAAAGGAACAATTAGCTAAAGAATTTGTAGAAGCAGATATTAATAATAGGGTAACACCAGAATTGATTAGACAAATGTACGGTGAACCAGACTACTATACTAATTATGATAATGGCTATCATTCTTTTATATATGGGAATAAGCAAATTATACTAAATAAAGGTAAGATGTCCACCATTAGAACTAATAAATAATTAAGTGTAGTAGTCAAGACTTGTTCTGACATTTGTTTTACTATCGGACCAAAAAACTGTCAGATTAAGTCTTGACTAATTCAAATTAAGGACCCCAGCTTACTTTGATTAGTAGGCTGGGGTTGGTTGCTTAGGAAGCCATCACTTAAATTTAATAACTGCTTTTCCGTTTTTATCATAAGTCACTTCTACATCTTCGGACATCATCTCTTTATGCTTCATAAGTTCTATTATATCCTTTTCATTAACCCCATTAGTTAGTAAGAAGTCGGTAGTATCAATATCATTATTAATTATACTAAAAGTCTTATCTACTTCCTTGTTAAATGAAACCTTTTTAATATCTTCCTTGTGTTCATCCTCTAGCTTACTAAATGCCTTACCAAATTGATAAGCTATATTATTAGTATCATCTATCTTTACAGGTTCTTCGCCTACCATCTTTAGAATTAAGTCAGGTCTTTCTTTAACTAGTCTATCATACATTACTTTCTCCTTAGTTCCTGTTTTAGACTTATCGTATAAACGTACCATAGATAAGGTATTATGCCCCGAATACCTAGCTATTTCACTATCGGGCATACCTCTTAAAGATAGTAAAGTTATAAAGGTTCTTCTACCTGTATGGCTAGATACGCAATTATATCTTTCTTTCTTGGTTACTTGTACACCTGCTATACCTGCTTGTTCGTATCTTTGTTCCTCTACACCTTTAACACCTGCCTGTTTAGCTATCTCCTTAATTCGGGTATTAAACTTCTTCTTATTGATAGTAGGTAGTTGGTAGTTATACTTAGCTAGTATATCTAAAGCCATTTGAAAGATAATATCCACTTGTACCTTTGTACCTGCCTTATCTTGTACCAAGTTAATATAAGTTCTTCCGTCTTTACGTTCTATCAACTTATCAACCTTTTCAATATCGCTAAACCTTTGCCCTGTTGTACATTCCATTAAGAATAGGTTCTTAATATCCTCATCCTCTTTAGTAGTACATTGGTAGTTGTAAAGCATAGTCAGTTCATCATCTCTAAGGGCTATCTCATCATCTATAGCCTTTTCCTTTAAAGGTTCTATTTCAATATCCGCATATTGGCTACCTTTCATAAGTCCATTATTAACTAGGTACTTCTTCATTAACTTATAGGTACATTCAACTATCTTATTAATAGAAGCACTGCTAGCCCTTTCACCTGCTTTGCCCTTTACATTGTCAATACACCATTGTTGGAAACCTTTCATTACTTCTAAAGTAATATCCTCATAGCCTTTAATATCTAAAGTAGATAGATAGCTTTCAAACTTGGTAATGAAACGTAAGTTGTTATCCTTAGTTCCGTCTTTAATACTAGTATCTTTAGATAGGTAGGTTCTTAATACCTTAGCTATATCTATTCTAGCTTCTTTAGGTTCATCTATCTTTCTATTCATTATATATTGTTTAAGTGTATTGGAATTAAGTTCGGTGTTATTATTGCAAATGTAATTAATATATTCAGTGAAACGAACATTCATTTCATCTATCTTATTATTAAGTATAGTATTATTGGCATTATCAAGCCCCGATAACAAACTACTAGTAATAGCCTGTATCTTGTTCCACTGCTTAGGATATACTTTGTAACCTGTAGATATTCTTACCTGCTTCTTATTAATGAAGCATACAAAGTAAACCATAGTAGGCTTATCTCCTTTAGGCTCTCTTAAATTGTAATGGGGCTTCACCTCTTTGTAAAAGTGTTGTGCCGTGCTTAAAAGTGGTGATTGGATTCCGTGCTTAATTTCGGTGCTTAACGTATCGGGTGAATTAGTATCACCTTTGATAGCATCGAAGTTATTAATTACAGGTGTTGAATAGGTGTTATTAGGGCTCAGTTGTAATTCTTGGGGGATTAATATTTGTTAATTTCCCTTTATGCATACACCTTTGCTAATCTATACAGAAAGAACCTCTTATCTACTACTC
>OGOJ01000485.1_pt1 | contig 36883 bp, 30 predicted proteins | sample 1552601 | NCBI WGS metagenome assembly OGOJ01 (sample SAMEA2580184, study PRJEB22360) | human gut metagenome | biome: human gut; feature: human-associated habitat; material: faeces | place: Denmark | collected 2008/2010
GCTTGGCGGTTTATCCGCCAAGCCCCGTTTGCGCATTACGATATAGGACTAGTCAGGTTGAGCTTCACCGGTACCGCGAAGATTTGCCATGCTGAACCTCACCGTAATGCGTATGTGTTCATCTGGCTTGGTGCAGGGCCTTTAACCACTACACTCAAACCTTCTTTGCTGAGGGGGCGCATACCATAGGCAGGCTGAAGGGCCGGAGTGTCGATGATGAGTAGGTCATCCTGCAGGGTCTTGGTGAATTGCTGGTCGGATTCCGGTCGTGATGTCATGACTATCTGCGTGTCGTGGTTTTCGAAAATGCCATCTTCCTGCCATTCCGGACAGAATTAGAGATTCGATGATGATGCCGATGCGCCAAGGTCACTCTGAATGGTGATTTCGGATTCATAGCCGGTTGGGCAGTCAGTTACAGCATATGTGCCATAGAGAACCCTTTGGCGAGGTAGTAGTGGCTTGGTCAGTCGATGAATGCGGTGGTTTCACGCATCATGAGTTGTGCCTGTAGTGTTTCATGCAGCGGTTTCGGTGTTTTTCCGGACATGACACTCAGCATCTTACGTGCGGCGTTTTCGCCCATGTTGAACGGATCCTGATGCAACGTGGTCAGGCCGATCTTTGCGGCAAGTGGTACGTCGTCGAATCCGATGACCGAGAGCTCTTGAGGGACGGCGTGCCCGTACTGGCACAACTTATAGATGACAGGCAATGCCAGCTCGTCACTTTCGCAATACAGTGCGGTGGGGGCGGGGTCCATGGTCAGCAATGAATTGAGAATAGTGTTGGTGGCGTCTTCATAGTTGCGGATTGCGATGCGTTCCACCGTCATCTTTCGCTCTTCGGCAGTTTCCATCAGCCCATGCAGACGCGCTTCTGCGCTGAAGACCATGTTCTGGTTATTGTCATTTGATGTCTCGTACGCATAAGCGATACGTCGGTGGCCCATGGAGAACAAGTGCTTCACAGCAACATGCATGGCCTGACGGTCGTCGATACTCACCGTGGCATTGAATCCGTTGATTGATGGAATGTTGATGCCGACGATCGGTACCTTCATGTTCGAAAGTTTTTCGACCTCTTCGGGCACGATGTTGAAGGAGTTTACGATGACCGCGTCGACGTTGCGGCGTACCGGCAACGTTGCGAAGAACTCATGGCGGTCGTGCGCGTCGGCCATCTCGAAGATGGAAATGTCATATCCGGCCGGGTGCAGCACGGAATCCAATCCGGCATAGGTATTGGAATTGAACCAAGTCGAAATCGAATCGCTCATCAACAGCGCGACGCGGAACGATTGACCGGTTTTCAGTGCGGCCGCTGAGCGGGAGATGCGGTAGTCAAGTTTTTCCGCGGCTGCCATCACTTTGCTGCGAGTCTCCGGCAGCACCAGATTCGGTTTGGCGAATGTGCGAGAGACGGTCGAAATCGATACTCCCGCTTCGGCGGCCACGGCTTGGATGCTCGCTTTCATAGAGAATCCTCCACTGACGAACGACATTGCTGTCATGACAACTGCTAGAGACACGTTAACATAAGTGTTTGCAACGGTTGACGTGCGTGTTCTGCGGATATGAAGAAAAGGGGTGCCGACGAAAATTCCGACAGCACCCCTCATGCGATGAAGTTAATCAGCCTTTGACAGCGCCGGCCATCACGCCCTTGATGATGTACTTCTGGCAGCACAGGTAGAATATGATGATCGGCACAATCGCCACCACCAAGCAGGCCATCATGGCGCCCATGTCCACTGATCCATAACCACCCTTGAGGTACTGAATCGCAATCGACATCGTCTTGAAACGGCGCATGTCCAACGTCAGGTACGGCAGCAGGAAGTCATTCCAGATCCACATCGTCTGCAGGATCGCCACTGAAATCAGGCTCGGGCGCATGATAGGCAGTACGATTTGGAAGAAGATTCTCGGTACCGACGCGCCGTCGATCATCGCAGACTCCTCGAGTTCGGACGGGATGCCCTTGACCACGCCAGTGAAGATGAACACGGCTAAGCCCGCACCGAAGCCTAGATACACAATCCACAGGCCCCATGGGGTGTTCAGGCCCATCATGTCGGCGAGCTTGGAAAGCGTGAACATGACCATCTGGAACGGAACAATCATGTTAAACAGGAACAGTGTGTACAGCAGGCGCGCAGCCCAGTTGTTCGTACGTACAATCCACCAAGCGCACATCGACGTGCACACGATGATCAGCAGGACCGCGCCGACCGTGACGACTACGGTCCAGCCAAAACTGCTGATTAGGTTCGTGCGCTCGATGCCTCTGATGTAGTTCTCCAGTCCCACGAAGGCCTTGCCGGTGGGCAGGGAGAATGCGTTGCGCGAGATGTAAGCCTTCTGCTTGAAGCTATTGATCAGCACCAGCACGATTGGATAGACCCATGCCAGCGAGACGATGGAAAGGAAAACCGTCCAGAATACAGGATGCTTGACCTTGTCGCTCATGCTTGGACCTCCTTGCTGGTGGTGAGCTTGTTCTGGATGAGGGCAATCACGGCCACGATGATGAAGAACACCACGGCCTTGGCCTGGCCCACGCCCTCGAAGCCGGCGCGTCCGTAGAACGTGCGGTAGATGTTCAGAGCCAAGAGCTCGGAGCTATTTGACGGGGCGCCATTGGTCAGGGCGAGGTTCTGGTCGAACATCTTGAAGCCGTTGGTCACCGTCAAGAATGTGCACACTGTGATTGACGGCATCATCAATGGAATCGTCACGTTGAACAGCGTCTGGCGGGAGTTCGCGCCGTCAACCGCGGCAGCCTCGATCACATCGCCGGGCAGGCCCTGCAGACCCGCGATGTAGATGATCATCATGTAACCGATTTGCTGCCAGCAGGTCAGCAGAACCATGCCCCAGAAGCCGTACACGCCCGAGAATGTGATCGAACGACCCCAGTGCGCCAGTACGCCGTTGAGCAGCAGTAGCCAGATATAGCCCAAGATGATGCCGCCGATTAGGTTCGGCATGAAGAACACCGAACGGAACAGCGTGGAGCCCTTGATGGCCTTGGTCAGCATGTACGCAATGGCGAACGCGACTACGTTGATCACCACGGTTGTCACAATCGTGAACAGGACCGTGTACACCAGCGCGTGCAGGAACTCCGGATCCGTGATTATGTTTTGGTAGTTCGACACGCCCACGAACGTGGCGTCAGTGACCGTGCTGAACTTGCAGAACGACAGGTACACGCCCATGGCGAACGGCACCAGGAAACCAATGACGAAAGCCGCGAACGTGGGTAGCGCAAACAGCGCCCACCACCTGCGAATTGCCTTGCCGGACATCGTAATCATTTCATGCCCACTTTCTCCTCCTTGGGTACACCCGGGGAACACCCCTCGAGTGATTCAACGACAGTTCGACCGTGACCGCAACGTCGGGTTCGAACCGGTTCGAGAATACCCTACTTCACAGATAAATAAAAGTCAAACGTTGTCATGATTTTCATGCAACGTCAATTCATTTATCAAATGTGAACAGTTATCAGTATACGGATACCCTTGGAAATAAGCAAGAAATACGTATTGTCGTGTCGTTGCAAACGTTTGGATATTTTTTGCAAAACACGTTGTGTCTTGTAGTATCTACTGCCATAAAGGAGTTGTGCATGTCAGTCAATATTCAAGACGTTGCCAAAGCGGCAAAGGTGTCGGTTTCCACGGTGTCCAGATCATTCACCCGACCTGAGCTCGTATCTGAGGCGACACGGTCCAGGGTGTTGCGCATCGCCGACGAGATGAGTTTCTCCATCTCCCGTTCGGCCACTGCGCTCAAGTCCGGCAAAGCATTGCGTGTCGCCTTGCTGATGAGCGACCATATCCGACTATGGTTCAGCGCTTCCGTCATCGAAGGGTTGAACCAGGTTTTGCACGCAGACGGCTATGATTTATCGATCTTCCAGATCTCCAGTATCGAGGAACGCCGTGAGTTCTTTGATATGCTGCCGGTTCGTCGCAATGCCGACGCGGTGATCGTTGCTTCCATCGATGTCGATGCGCAGGAAAGCGCACAGCTGGCCAGCACCGGCGTACCAATTATCGGCATCAACTGTGTGAATCCAAGAGAATACGGTTTCACTGCGGCCGTGGGGATAGACGATGATCAAGGTTCGCGTCTGGTTGCGCGCCATCTTATCGGGCTGGGGCATCGCAACATTGTCTACGTACGTACGTCGCGTGAGGTTTCCTTGCACTTCAGTGTGCAGCAACGTTATGACTCCTTCGTCAAGGCCTGTCTGGAACAGGGTGTCACGCCAACTACGTTGGTTGCGCAGGAAAGTGAGGACCGCATTAGCACGATTGTCTCCGAGTTGCTGAGCTTGCCGCAAATGCCAACCGCCATCGCTTGTCAGGAGGACGGCATCGCGATTCCACTGATTTATCAGCTTGTGCGTTGTGGCTACCGTATTCCGTCTGATATTTCCGTCATCGGCTATGACGACAGCTTCTATGCGCACGATATCGGCTTGACCACGATTCGCCAGGATCCGATTGGCATGGCACACGAGGCGGCTTGTAAGACTCTTGACTTGATCAATCGCAAGACCACGGGTATGCCGTTTCAGACGTTTCCGGCGCAACTGATCGTTCGCTCCAGCACTTCGCGAGTGTCCTTGGATAAGGGCTAATCGCTTACCGATACATAGAAAACCGCTCCGGTTGGTTCCGGAGCGGTTTTCTATAAGGAGAGAATCAGACAGTGAAGTCAATTGCGGTCACTTGTGGGCGTTGGCATATTCCTTGGCCCAGCCATCCACGAACGCGGACTTGACGCCATCCCAATTGCCGGTGCCTTGGGCATACTCGAGCAAAGCGGAGCCGAGGTCGTTCTTCCATTGTTCGGACGGCATCATGGTGAAGTTCCAAGACACTGCGGTGGTACCGGACTTTTGGTCGTCCATGGCGTCAGTGACCAGCGGGTTGTCGGATTTGACGCTGGAGAAGGTCTTGAACGGGGTGGTGAAGCCCATCTTCTGAGACAGCGCTTCTTTGCCCTTATCGGAGGTGATGACCCACTTCAGGAAGTCGGCGGTCGCTTTCTGATTGGCCTTGGATGCTTTCGAATTAATGCACCAGTAATTCTCGGAGCCGGTTGCCAGACCTTGGTTCTCCTCGCCCTTGGCGCCGATGTAGATTGGCATCATACCAACGGAATCGGCCTCCATGCCGGCTTTCTGCAAATCGGACCATGCCCAAGTGCCGTTTTGATAGAAAGCGGCCTCGCCGAGTGCGAATTCGGAATTGGCGTCGTCACCAGTCTTGGAGCTTAGTTGGGACGGCTCGGTGGTGGAATCGGTGATGTACAGGTCAAAGATGTTCTTGTACTCCGGCAGATAGGTTCCCTTGATAGTGGCCGGCTGTTCAGTGATGTTGTCATCTTTGAACTCATAGTAAAGAGGCAGGTTGGCTAGATGGGTCTTGAAACGCCAATCGGAGCTGGAGTCGAAACCAGCAGAGGTGAAGGCGCCCTTAATGCCGAGTTCATCCTTCTTGGACTGCATGTCGTCAGCAACGGCCTTCAGCTTACTAAAGGAGTTGATGTCTTTGATGGACTTGGCCTTGGCGCCGGAAGTGCTGAAGTATTTGTTAAGGATGTCTTTGTTGTAGATTAGGCCATAAGTCTCCATGACGTACGGTACGCCAACGACCTTGTCGCCATCCTTGAGGGCAACATCTTGGTTCTGCAGTTGCTTGTATACCTCTGTGCCGGACATGTCAGCAGTGTAGTTCTTCCAGTTGGCGTAACCGACCGGACCGTTGACTTGGAACAGGGTCGGTGCCTCGGACTTAGCCATCTCGCTCTTGAGCTGCTGCTCATAGGTATTGGAGGCCGCGGTCTGAACGTTGACCTCGACACCGGTTTCCTTAGTGTACTCCGCAGCCAAATCGGCCCACTCGTCGGCGGCTTCTGGTTTGAAATTGAGGTAGTATACCTTGCCCTTGCTTGAATCAGAGCTCGATGAGCTGCCACAAGCGGCAAATGTCGTGACAGACATGGCGGTGACCGCAATGAGGGCTAGTGCGGACTTCAATTTACGATTCATCTTCGAACCTTCCTTTTCTGCATCGGGTCCAACGTCCCCGTTGGATATGTGCACTGAGATAGTGCTGCTTTCTGCCGATGCCCCTATTATGCATCACTTTCATCTTTTTTGCAAACGATGGCAGTATTTTGTTGATTTATCACGTTGCAATACCGGGCAATCCGCTATTTGCTGCCATTTTTAGGCATAAAATTAGGCGACACACTATGCAAGCGTTTGCTAAAAAAGTTGTACATCAAACGATTGACTGTAGCAAAAAGCCGCATCCCCTGAGAGACAAGGGATGCGGCTTGAGGTGAGCTACTTATGGATGACGTCAGCGCGGCCAACGTTCCTCGGCGCTAGGTAGTTGCGGAAATGGAGCGTGTGGCCCCTTCTGGTACCAGTAGGCAACTGATGCCACATCATCCTGACGTTCGAAGAATCCGCGGTGACCAACACCGATTTGCTGAACGGTCACCTTCAGGTTGGAACGGAAACGAATCGGATCGGGGATGTGCCAACGGTAGAAGCCACGCATCGGGGGGCAATCATCATTGTGATAATCGTTGTGAATCAGCTCGTCGTGTGAAGAGTAATACGGGTATCCGAGATACGGTGTGCAGTAGTTTTGCTCCACGGTCTTGCCATTGACCTGCTTGGCGAAGCTCCAAGAGCCTCCGAAATAGTCCTCGGTGCCGGTGCCGCAGATCGTGGGGTACTCTTCATCGTCATCGATGTAGAATTTGAATTCGCCTTCACCCCACCAGTAGCGCTCAAGCGTGGTCAGTGCCAGGTAGGTACCTACATAATGCCCTTCACCTTTCACGCCATCAAGCACCACATAGTCTCTCCCCTTTTCAGTAAGGCGCTGGCGCCGCCATTGTGCGTGGAAATAGGCAATGTCATCGTCGAACGGCTCGTCATTCACGGTGTAGTCAATCTGGTAGAAAAATGCGCTGATGGCGTTCTTGTGTTGGTTTTCGAGCGTGATGCGTGCGCGTGCGCCGAACGGCATCGAAAAGTACATGTTGAAACCGCGGTTCGGCACTACGGCGACAGGCATGGAATTTACTAGGCACGCACGGCCGAATCCGCAGCAAAAGAAGTCACCAAGCGGACACTCCACACTTGGTTCCTCCTCGTCATCCCAATAGAAGCGCAGCACAAGGTCCCGCAGTACAAAACAATCGGCATCGGTGGTCTTCTCGTCAACGGTTATCCAGATGTGTCGAATGCAGCCGGGGCCGGTGATATCAGCAAGAGTCGCCGTTGCGCCGACGGGTATGTTACGTAGGCAAGGGCTGCCTTTGCGACTTGGGCCAAGCTCACTGGCCGCTATGCCGCCTTTGCCCGGTTCGCCGGTCGGGTTTTCCGCGTTGACTGCGCGGCTTGATTCGTGCCGTATCTTGGTCAAGGATTCTAGTGTCATGTTCGTTCCTTTCATGGCGTATGCTGCGTCTGTTTGCGCGATACATTCATATCTGTGCGTATCAGCTTCGGTCACAGACGTTGTTTGTTTTTTGAATATGAGAAAGTCTCCATCGGCGAGCGAGAAAGCCGATGGAGACTGTGGTCATGCCGTTATGGACCAGGTGAAAATGGCGTTATGCGATTCACCGCGGCCCATAGGCGAATCACTTGTGGGCCGGCGGAAGCATGCCGAAGTTGTTTTCATAATCATTCCAGGCGCTGGTCCAATCGTCCAGATATGCCTTCTTCACGCCATTCCAGTCACCGGTGCCCTGAGCGTACTCGAGCAGTGCATTGGCCACGCCGTCAGCCCATGCCTGTCCCGGAATATAGGCGCCATGAATTGGAGTGAGGCCATCGGACTCAAGCTTGAGCGCGGACTTGGTCAGCGGGTTGTCAGGCTGGAAATCCTCGGAGTCAAAGGTGGTGAACGGAACGGCGAAGCCCATATCCTTGGAGAGAATCTTCTTGGCATCCTCGTCGGAGACCATCCACTTGATGAAATCCTCAGTGGCCTTCTTGTCCTTGTCGGAAGCGTTCTTGTTCACAGACCAGGAGATGTCATAGATGGAGTTCGCGGCGTACTTGCTCTCATTCGGGAAACCCATGTAGTACGGCAGCATGGCCAAGTCTTCATCGGCAACTTCGTTGCCTTTGATCTGGCTATAGGCCCATACACCATTCGGGTAGAAAGCGACCTTGCCGGCGGAGAACTCGGCGGTGGAGTCCTCATAATTCACCGAGCCAAGCATGGTGTTTTCGGTCGGGTTGTCCTTCATCTCGAGATCCCACAGATTCTTGTAGTTATCGAGATAGGTGCCCTTGAGTTCCTTCTCGAAGTCCACGCCCTCGTCAATGTACTCGTAGGCGACTGGCACCTGAGTCATATGCGAAGCATATCGGTAGTAGTTGGATGAGTCCAGACCCGGCGTGGAGAACGCGCCGTCGATGCCCAAATCATCCTTATGCTGTTGCATGCTGTCGGCGACCTTCTTCAAAGTGTTGTAGTCCTTGATGTCGTCGAAGGACTTGATGACGGCGTAGTCCTTTTTGGCATACTCGTTGATGAGCTTCTTGTTGACGATGATACCGAACCATTCGGCGGCATATGGCAGGCCGTACACGTTGTCGCCGTCCTTGTGGGCCATCTGCTTGCCCTGATCGTTGAGAAGCTTGTAAGCCTCAGTATCCTGCAAAGGTTCGAGGTAGTCCTTATATTTGGCATACTGATCGAAGCCGCCGATACCGAACATGGTCGGGGCGTTGTTCTTAGCGAGTTCGGACGACAGAGTGGACTCGTAGCTGCCGGAGGTGGCGCTCTGAATATCCACTTTCACGCCGGTTTGCTTGGTGTACATTTCGGCGAGTTCGTTCCACTGATTGACAACTTCCGGCTTGTTGTTCAGGAAATAGACATGTCCTTTGTCGTCCGCGGTGTTGGAACCGCAGGCGCCGACGCCCGTCAACATGGCCAACGCGCCGACAGCGGCGATGCCTTTCGTGAGATTCTTCATGGGGTTTCCTTTCCTCCTTGCGACCTTCCTTCGTCGGAAATCACTTGTCAAGGTCATATGCGGGCCCTCTCTTGCCTGATACAATCTGACCGTGGCCTGATTCTTGCAGACGGTCATCGTCTGTGTCGAACCGGTCCGAGATTGATTGTATCGAACCGGTTCGCTACTGTCAAAGTCGGAGGGTTTATGCGTGTTGGCGTATTTTTTGTTGCCGTATTGCGACATGTGTCGAGACTTTGCCGATACAAGTAGACGCTCTTTTTGGGAGCAATAGTGGCTTCGGACATGCCCAATAGTAGATGGCCATTATCCTCTGCGTGCGACTGCAGCAACATCGGGCGTGATAGCGGAAGATGGAAGGAGGGTTGCGTCATGGGGACGATATGACTGAAAATGATGGGCAGGATCGCCTATTCGGGCCGAATCCGAGTGGGCTGGATGAATCGCCTCACGGCATGATGGTGCTGGTGATTGTCGGCATGATCGTCGGCCTGTTGTCCGGCATGTTCGGCATCGGCGGCGGTACGGTGATCGTGCCCGCACTGGTGTGGCTCGGACTGTCGCAACGCCATGCGGCGGCGACCTCCATGCTGGCGATCGTACCGACGTCGATTTCCGGTGTGATTTCCTATGCGCACAATGGCAACGTCGACTGGGTCGCGGCCGCGCTGCTGTTCGTTGGCATGTTCGCCGGCGGACAGTTTGGTAGCTGGCTGTTGTCGCGGTTGCCAGAACTCGTACTGCGGTGGGTGTTCGTGGTGTTTCTGATATTCGTAACCGCCAATCAGGTGATTTTTACGCCGTCGTGGGACCAACGGATCTTCATGAGTGTGGTGACGGGCATCGGGCTGGTGCTGTTGGGCGTGGTCATCGGCACTTTGGCCGGGTTGCTGGGTATTGGCGGCGGCGCACTGGCCGTGCCGGCATTGTCGATACTGTTCGGGGCATCCGATCTGATCGCGCGCGGTACTTCGTTGCTTGCCATGTTCCCGAACTCGATCACCACCAGTGTGGCGAATATGAAACGTAAGTTGGTGCACATCAAGGCCGGGCTGATCATCGGCGTCATAGCTGCGCTGACCACACCTTTCGGCACATGGGTCGCCGGGGCGGTCTCGCCGCGTGCCGGAGCCATCATGTTCGCGGCCTACCTGTGCGTGTTATTGGTCCGCAGCTTCTTCGTGGCCGTCAAAGCCACTCGTGCGGCTCGTGGTTCCCGCGCATAGTTTCGGTCAATGCCGGTCAGAAGACCTGCGCCAAGATCGATTGGCGAGGTCGGGCATCCGTCTGTGAAACAACCGTATCTACAGTAAAGGCGTAGTTCGTGGCTTTGCGGTCGAGCCGCGTACCTGTAGTTGAACCGGGAACGTCTCGAACGGTTTGGGGACGGGTCGTCCTTGTTTTCAATAGGCGTGTTATTAGGTGTAAACGTTGCAGTATTGCGATTTCTTGACTGTTTTGCGGATGAGAAACAAGAAAAATGCTTTTTCTGTTTGACTATCGTTTGCAGGGTGTTTGAAAGCGAATATGGCTGCGGTTGCGCCAGTTTCGGCCGTCTCGCGTGTGGTGCAGCATGGGTTCGTCTACGGGCGCGTCTGCATCGAGTATCAGCGCGGGGAATGGCGACTATCTTATCGTGACACCGCATACGTTTGCAATCTGGAGGTTGCGGTAACCTCATGTATAGCGCATGTAACTCATTGGTTTGCAATGGCGGCGGTTGCAAAGTGGCAATAGCCGCCGCCGGTAAAGCGGCGACGATGCCGACGAAAGGACCTGTTATGGAAAACGTGACGCATACCCCTAAATATGAGGTTGTGTTCTTCGATTTGTATGGAACGCTTATCGACATACGTACCGACGAACAGTGCGACGCGGCCTGGCAGGCCTTGTATGACGCCGCATGCGAATTGGGCGCGCAATACGATCCGGTCGAGGCGTTGCGTGAGCGTTTTAAAAAACTTGAGGCGCGCGAAATGGTGCATCAGTCGAATCATGCCATCGTTCGCAATGGGTGGGACGAGTTCGACGTACTGCCGGTATACCGATCGCTGCTCATGAATCGCAGCGATGAGACGGAACGTTTGCTGGCATTGCCGCAAGCCGCTCAAAAAGCCGCATGGGCGTTCCGGCAGGGCAGCACCAGTATGATCCGCCTGTACCCGGGGGCTCTGGAAATGATCGAAAAACTGCAGGAATCCGTCATTGTCGTGGCGCTGCTGAGCAACGCGCAATCCTGCTACACCCGCGCAGAACTGGAAATGACGGGACTTGTCAACGTGCTTGACGACGTGATCATCTCCAGCGAGGAGAAGATCCGCAAGCCCGCGCGCGACTTGTACATGCTGGCGCTCGACCGCGAATTCGTGACCGCCAAGCATGCACTGATGGTGGGCAATGACGAGCAGAACGATATTGTTGGCGCTCGTACCGCGGGCATTGACGGCGTGTATTTTCGCACGGAGATTTCGCCGGCAGATGATCCGGAAACATCAAGTTATGCGGTGCGTTCGTTTACCGGCGCCGATTATGAGGGATTGCTGGATTACGTGCTGAACGCCTGATCTTGCGTGGTACGCGGTGCGTATTGCGCGGTGCGCATTGCTCACGTATTTCGCGTTGTGGGTGGGTGCTTTGTGTTTGCGTAACCTGAAAATCGACGGACTTGTGCAGACGCGGAACTGTCTGGCTTCTCTTTTGAAAGAATTCACTGGTCTTGCTTTCTCGTAATGTGCCGGTTGTACGGCACTGAAATGTGTGGGAATGTACTATCGCAACTATCGCAAGAAGGAAGAAATGCGATGGTAGGGGAGAGATGAAGAAATCGGATATTTCCAATATTTCGAATGCTGAAAGTGTTGAACGCGCTGAAGATAGCGGACAGTCGAATGCGCAACCGAGCGGGCAGATGAGTGGGCAGTTCAGTAAGAAAGCGGACCGGCTGTTTGGCGCGGATCCTGCGGGACTCGACGAATCCGCGCGAGGCATTGCAGTGCTGGTGATCGTCGGCGTGGCAGTAGGGCTACTATCCGGCATGTTTGGCATTGGCGGCGGTACTGTGATTGTGCCCGCGCTGGTATGGCTCGGGCTGACGCAACGTAATGCGGCGGCGACGTCAATGCTTGCGATCGTACCAACCTCGATTTCCGGCGTCATTTCTTACGCGACTTGTGGGAATGTGGACTGGCTCGCCGCGCTGCTGCTGTTTTGCGGCATGTTCGTAGGCGGCCAGATCGGCAGCTGGCTGCTTTCGCGCTTGTCGGAACTCGTATTGCGATGGATTTTCGTAGTGTTTCTCGTGTTTGTGGTGGCCAATCAGATTAGTTTCGTGCCGTCGCGCGACCAGCACATTGCGATGAGTGCGTTGACCGGAGTTTGCCTGGGGCTGCTGGGTGTGGTGATTGGCACGTTGGCGGGACTGCTGGGAATTGGCGGCGGGGCTCTCGCCGTGCCCGCACTATCGATGCTGTTCGGCGCGTCCGATCTGATTGCGCGAGGTACGTCGCTGCTGGCCATGTTCCCGAACTCGATCACCACAAGCGCGGCAAACCTGAAACGCAAGCTGGTGCATGTAAAGGCCGCGCTGGTTATTGGCTTGGTGGCTGCCGTTACCGCGCCATTCGGTACGTGGATAGCGGGCGTAGTCTCTCCACGCGTCGGCTCGATTCTGTTCGCATGCTACCTGTGCGTGCTCCTGATTCGCTCGATATTCGTAGCCGTAAAAGCCACCCGCTCGGCCCATGCTTCCGCCTGACCGTCTGCACATCATGCGACAAAAGCATGAGTCATGATTCAATCTTAAGGGGGAATATTGGGGATGATGGTTGGAGGAAAGGGAATTTGAGATAAGTGTTCACTTTGTAAAGACGAGAGTTCACGTTTCGTTCGTCTAAAACGCCTCGGAAGTTAGTTTGCGAAATCTAGCGTAGAGATCGCAATACAGCACAGGCTGAAAAAAGAAGAAAAAGATGAACAATCGAAGGGCTCTCAAAGGAGCGATTGCAGCAATCGCTTCCGCTGCAACGCTCGGTGCGCTCGCGGCACCGGCGCTCGCCAACGAAACTTCCACTTACAATCTGAACGGCAAGTCCGTTGCGGAACTGGCCCAGCACGGCGGCGCACAGCGCATTGCAGCCATCGGCAACGGCAACGCCAAGAACGTCATCCTGTTCATCGGTGACGGCATGGGCGATTCTGAAATCACCGTCGCACGCGATTACCTGAAGGGTGCAAACGGTCACTTCGAAGGCCTCGACGCAGTCGGTCAGCTGGCAGTGCTCGGCGATACCAACGCCGGCGCCGGCCAGTACACCACCTTCTCGCTGGGCGGCAACAGCGGCGACAGCGCGGTCGGCAAGGATGACAAGGGCAACCTCAACGCCAATCCGAATCCGGGCAAGCTCACCGAAGTGACCGATTCCTCCGCATCCGGCTCCGCATGGGCAACCGGTACCAAGACCTACAATAACGCCGTGGACGTTGACGTGTACGGCAACCCGCAGCTCAACCTGATCGAGCTGGCCAAGGCCAAGGGTATGGCCGCCGGTAACGTGACCACCGCCGAAATTCAGGACGCCACCCCGGCTGTGCTCGAATCGCACTCCACCGAGCGCGGCTGCTACGGCCCGCAAGGCAAGACCGACGGCAGCTCCAACGACGCGCTCAAGCGCTGCCTTGCCAACCAGCTCAAGGAAAACGGCGGCATCGGCTCCATCTCCGAGCAGCTGCTCGATACCCGCGCTGATGTGACCATCGGCGGCGGTTCCAAGTACTTCCGCCAGACTGTGCAGGGCGGCGAATACGCTGGCAAGACCGTGTGGGAGCAGGCTCAGGCCATGGGCTACCAGACCGTCGAGAACGATCCGGCTGCCATGAACGCGCTCGAATACAAGGAAGGCCAGCCGGTGCTTGCCCTGATGAGCGATGGCAACATGCCCACCAAGTTCAATCCGTCCAAGGCCACCGCTCAGAATCCGGCCAAGGATGCCAACCCGACCGTGTGCACCATGAACGACAAGTGGCTCGGCAACCAGGGCTCCTCGCTCGCTGACATGACCAAGAAGGCGCTCGATCTGCTCGAAGCCAACCCGGACAGCGACGCGAACGGCTACTTCCTGCAGGTTGAAGGCGCTTCCATCGACAAGCAGGATCACGCTGGCAACGCTTGCGGCCAGATTGGTGAAACCGACGATTTCGATCAAGCCATCGCCTACGCCATGAAGACCGTTGACCTGAGCAACACCCTCGTGATCGTCACCGCCGACCACGCCCACACCTCCCAGATTCTCAACGCTCAGCCGGCTTATGCGCTCTCCACCGTGCTCAAGACCGCTGATGGCAATAACATGGTCGTCTCCTACGGCACCGCTGAAGCTGACTCCCGCGACGAGGATGGCGGCTACAACGGTGGCGACATGGCTCACACCGGTACCCAGCTGCGCATTGCTGCTTCCGGCCCTGGCGCCCAGCGCGTGATCGGCCTGACCGACCAGACCGACAACTTCTACACCATCGCCAACACCCTCGGCCTTGCCTCCACTTCCGATGCTCAGCAGTCGCTCTCCAACGACGCCCAGACCGAAGTCAAGCTCACCGATGGCAAGTATGTGGCCGAATCTACTGGATTCAACGGCGACGCAGTGCTCTCCTATGAACTCAAGGACAAGTCCGGCAACGTGGTCGCCGCTTCCGACAGCTCCACTCCGGTCTCCGGCGTGCGCGTCAAGACCGCTCAGACCACCGGCATCACGCTCGACAAGGTCACTGAAGGCAATGAGTACACGCTGATCGTCACCGGCCGCCAGTCCGGCAAGACCGTGACCGTCGACTTCCAGGCGCCGGCCCGCGGTTCTTCAGATAAGGAGCCGGGCAACGGCAAGAATGACGTGATCGCTTCCGGCAAGGTGAACAACAATCCGAAGTCCGGTGTGCTCGGCAACACCGGTGCCGCGATCACCATCGCCGCACTTGCGATCGCCATGCTGGCCGCAATCGCGATGATCGTCAAGACCACCAAGATCAGCCGCTGAAAATCTGAAGATGGAAATCGGAAGAATTCTGAAATTCTAAGAATTCTGGAAATCTGAGAGCCATAACTGAAGATAACAACTGAAGATTACGGATAAGATCCGGATCGCACTCATTACAGTGTGGTCCGGATCTTGTATATTTCGTGTAATCCGTGCAAATCCAAATTGAGATGGGGCGTCCAAAGCAACGGTCGCTGTGAGACAATATTGCTCGAGGTGTCTATCTCAAAAATGAGATATTCATCTCGAGATATCTATCTCTCGAATCGAGGGTGAATCTCGCAAACCGAGTAGACCCCTTAAGGCAGAGAGCAAATCTCTCGAAACCGAGGGCAAATCCCTCGAAACCGAAGTGTCAACAGGGCGAAGGAGCATTCGTGCGTATTTACAATCTGACGGATAATGACGATGCCGCGATCGTCGCGCAGCAGGGCATTTTCCAGGTCATGGAATGGAAGCGCGACTTTTCCGTGACCTACGGCAGCGCCATGGACGCCTACTATGCGTCCGAAATGAACGTGCGCCGCCGCCAGCTGGTCTGCAATCTCAATGGCAAGACCGGCGCGGTTGTGCAGGCGGGCGCCATGCAGTGGGCCGTCGGCCATATCGAAGTGACGACCGGTGTGAAGGGCGTTGGCGATTTCATCGGCAAGCTGGCGCGTGGAGCGGTCACCAACGAGTCCGCGGTCAAGCCGGAATATCATGGCAACGGCGTGGTTGTGCTCGAACCGACCTACCGCCATGTGCTGCTGCTTGATCCGAGCCAGATGGGCGGCGCGATCACAGTGAACGACGGCCTGTTCTACGCTTGCGAAACCACGATTCAGCAGCGTGCGGTTATGGTTTCGCGTCCGAGCGCGATGGTGGCCGGCGGCGAGGGCCTGTTCAACCTGTCGCTGACGGGGCAGGGAACGGTTGCGTTGGAATCGCCGGTGCCCGCTTCCGAAATCGTGACCGTCGATTTGGAGAACGACGAGCTGAAGGTGGACGGCAATTTCGCGATCGCGTGGACGAACGGCCTGCAGTTCACGGTCGAGCGTTCCACGAAGACGCTGATCGGTTCGGCTGCGAGCGGCGAGGGCTTGGTCAACGTGTACCGCGGTACGGGTCGTGTGCTTCTTGCGCCGGTCGCCGCCAATCTGGCTAATCCGAACGCGGGTTCCGGTGCGGCCTGATTTGGCCTGATATTGATCAGCTGATAGCTGATAGGTGGCGATTCGCCAACGAAAGGCAGTTGAAACGTTGACGGATTGCGCTCGCGCCCTGCCGATGGTGAGACGGCAGGTTTTGTTGAGATTGCGATTTTCGGCTGCTTTTCAATGGTGATCGCGCCTTGAAGTCGTGTCTTGAGATTGCGTCTGAAGTTGCGCTTGAGATTGCGTCCGAAAAAAAGTTGAGCGAAGAGAGCTCAACTTTTTTGTAGATTTGGGAATAATCACTTGCGATTCAAAGTTGAGTGGTGTAGGCTCAAGTTTTGGAAAGTCCGAGAGACGGCAAACCGAAACTCGGGCGAAAGAACGAACAGAACAGAAAACGCATAGCGAACCTATCTACAAAGGAGACAAGTTATGGGACGCGCAGTTGGCATCGATCTGGGTACTACCAATTCCTGCATCGCAACTCTTGAAGGTGGCCAGCCCACCGTTATCGTGAACGCTGAAGGCGCTCGCACCACGCCGTCCGTCGTGGCGTTCAGCAAGTCCGGTGAAATCCTTGTCGGCGAAGTTGCCAAGCGTCAGGCCGTGACTAACGTCGACCGCACCATCAGCTCCGTCAAGCGCCACATGGGCACCGACTGGACCGTTGAAATCGACGGCAAGAAGTGGACTCCGCAGGAGATTTCCGCACAGGTGCTGATGAAGCTGAAGCGCGATGCCGAAGCCTACCTCGGCGAGCCGGTCACCGACGCCGTGATCACCTGCCCGGCATACTTCAACGACGCTCAGCGTCAGGCCACCAAGGACGCCGGCACCATCGCAGGCCTGAACGTTCTGCGTATCATCAACGAGCCGACCGCGGCCGCACTGGCTTATGGCCTCGAAAAGGGCAAGGAAGACGAAACCATTCTGGTCTTCGACCTCGGTGGCGGCACTTTCGATGTGTCCCTGCTGGAGATCGGCAAGGATGACGACGGCTTCTCCACCATTCAGGTGCAGGCCACCAACGGCGACAACCACCTGGGTGGCGACGATTGGGATCAGAAGATCATCGACTGGCTCGTCGGCGAAGTCAAGAATAAGTACGGCATCGACCTGAGCAAGGACAAGATTGCCTTGCAGCGCCTGAAGGAAGCTGCAGAACAGGCCAAGAAGGAGCTGAGCTCCTCTTCGAGTACCTCCATCTCCATGCAGTACCTGGCCATGACTCCTGACGGCACTCCGGTGCACCTGGACGAAACCCTGACCCGCGCCCACTTCGAGAGCATGACCTCCGACCTGCTGGGCCGCTGCCGCACCCCGTTCAACAACGTGCTGCACGACGCTGGCATCGGTGTTTCCGACATCGACCACGTGGTGCTCGTCGGCGGTTCCACCCGTATGCCGGCCGTCAAGGAGCTCGTTAAGGAGCTCACCGGCGGTAAGGAAGCCAACCAGTCCGTGAACCCGGATGAAGTCGTGGCAGTCGGCGCAGCCGTGCAGTCCGGCGTCATCAAGGGCGACCGCAAGGACGTGCTGCTCATCGACGTGACCCCGCTGTCCCTCGGCATCGAAACCAAGGGTGGCATCATGACCAAGCTCATCGACCGTAACACCGCCATTCCGACCAAGCGTTCCGAAGTCTTCTCCACCGCTGAAGACAACCAGCCGTCCGTGCTTATTCAGGTTTACCAGGGTGAGCGTGAGTTCGCTCGCGACAACAAGCCGCTGGGCACCTTCGAACTGACCGGCATCGCTCCGGCTCCGCGTGGCGTTCCGCAGATTGAAGTCACCTTCGATATCGACGCCAACGGTATCGTGCACGTGTCTGCCAAGGACAAGGGCACTGGCAAAGAACAGTCCATGACCATCACCGGCGGTTCCGGTCTGGGCAAGGACGAGATCGACCGCATGGTCAAGGAAGCCGAAGCCCACGAAGCCGAAGACAAGAAGCGCAAGGAAGACGCCGAAACCCGCAATCAGGCTGAATCCTTCGCCTATCAGACCGAGAAGCTCGTCAATGACAATAAAGACAAGCTCTCCGACGATGTGGCCAAGGAAGTCACCGACAAGGTCAACGAGCTCAAGGAAGCCCTGAAGGGTGAGGACATTGAGAAGATCAAGTCCGCCCAGAGCGAGCTGATGACCTCCGCACAGAAGATCGGCCAGGCCCTCTACGCACAGCAGGGTGCCGCCGACGCTGCGGGCGCCGCTGGTGCCGCAGGTGCTGCCGGTTCCGCTCCCGCTGACGACGACGTGGTTGACGCCGAAGTCGTGGACGATGACGACAAGGACAACAAGTAATCATGTCCGACTTCAACAAGGACGACTATCTGAACGACCTGCCCGACATGGATAACCTGTCCGGGCAGGCCGGCCCTGCAGCCGGTGCATCGCAGGAGTCGCAGAGTAATGGCGATTCTGCAGCAACTGCATCTGCTGATTCCGTAGCTTCTGAAACTGCATCAACGGCCGCGAATGCAGCATCTTCCGAATCTCAAGAAAACGGCGATGCTGCGGATAGTGCAACGCAAGATGGTGAAGATACGCTGACTCCGCTTGGTCAGGCCAAGAAGGAAGCGGCGGAATATCTTGAAGCGCTCCAGCGCGAACGTGCAGAATTCATCAACTTCCGCAATCGTTCGCAGAAGGAACAGGAACGCTTCCGCCAGCACGGCATTATCGATGTGCTGACCGCGCTGCTGCCGGCACTTGATGACATCGATCGCATTCGCGAACACAGCGAAATGGACGAGTCCTTCAAGGCCGTTTCCACCAAAATCGACAAGGCGTTCGAGAAGTTCGGTGTCGAGAAGTTCGGTGAAAAAGGTGAGGATTTCGACCCGACCAAGCATGATGCGATCCTGCACAAGCCGGATCCGCAGGCCGAGAAGGAAACCGTTGACACCGTGGTGGAAGCCGGCTATCGCATTGGAGACCGCGTGATTCGCGCGGCTCGCGTGGTCGTAGCATCCCCACAGAACTGAACGCAGTGACAATCAGCAACCTCGTGAAAGGAGGCACATCATGGCTGAGAATGAATGGCTGAGCAAGGATTTCTACAAGGTCCTCGGTGTCTCCAAAGACGCCACGGACGATGAGATCACCAAGGCGTACCGCAAGCTGGCACGTAAATACCATCCTGATCTGAACAAGACCAAGGAGGCCGAGGAGAAGTTCAAAGACATTTCCGAAGCGTACGACGTGCTCAGCAATAAAGACAACCGTCAGAAGTACGACGCTATCCGCCAGTTCGGCATGGGCGGCGCGCGCTTCGCCGGCGGTTCCGGTGCGGGCGGATTCGATGCGGGGGCGTTCTCCGACATCTTCGGATCGATGTTCGGCGGTGGCGCTGGGGCTGGAGCGTATGGCGCGGGCGGCAATGGTTCGCGCATTCGCTTCCAGAGCGGCGGCAACCCGAATATCAACGATATTTTCTCGATGTTCGGTGGCGGCGCTGGCGCCGGAAGCCCTTACGGGGGCGGCTACGAGCAGGCTGCGCAACCGGAAGACGGCGAGGACCGTAACTCCAAGATCAACCTGACCTTCCGCCAGTCGGTCAAGGGGGCAACGGTTTCGCTGTCTGCCGATGGCAAGAAGTTCAAAACGCATGTTCCAGCAGGCGTGCATGACGGGCAGAAGATTCGCATTCCAGGCAAGGGCAAGCCGGGTCGTAACGGCGGCAAAAACGGTGACTTGTACTTGCAGATCAGCGTTGCCGAAGATCCTAAATTCAGCCTGCGCAAGCGTGACATCATCATGGATTTGCCAATCACCGTCGGCCAGGCCGTAGCGGGCGCGAAAGTGACTGCGAAAGACGTCGACGGCAACGAAATCACCTTTAAAGTGCCGGCGGGCTCATCCAGCGGCACGGAAGTGCGTATTTCCGGCAAAGGTGTGGCCAACAGGCAGGGCGACGGCGATCTGGTAGGACGCGTGCAGATTCGCATCCCCGACAAGCCAAGCCTGAAAGTCAAGCATGCGGCGAAGGAATTCGACAAGGAGTGCGGCGACTTTGCCGACAAACTTGCCAAGGAGCGCTGATCGTCATGGCTCGCGCATCTCGGACCTCCCAAGCCCGCGCGGCGCGGCAGGCCAAAATGCTGTACGACATGTGTGCGATGGCGATTGTGGCAGGCAGGGCCGATCTTGATGGAGCAGACGAAGTCGGTTTCGACATCGAACTGCCGATGTTCACGGTCGGCCGTGCCGGCGAACTCGCCAACGTACACCCCCAAACCCTTCGCCAATACGATCGGCTTGGGCTTGTGGTGCCGCAGCGCACGGATGGCGGTGCCCGCCGCTACTCGCTGCGAGATATCGCCCGCCTTGCGAAATCGCAGCAGCTGAGTCAGGAAGAGGGCATCAATCTGGCCGGCATCGCGCGGATTCTTTCCTTGGAGGAGGAGAACCGCGAGCTGCGCCGCCAGGTCGAGCGTCTGCGCAAGCCGGCCGGTTCCAGCGTGTTCGCAGCCGATACAGACGGCGACATTGTGGAGATTGAACGTTCCCGCCGTGCGCGCATGTGGCGTAGGCAGATTCAGGTCAATGCCCGGCAGCTGCCGTCGCGTGAGTCCTTGGAATCCGCGCGTGTCACGGCCGACGCGTACGACACGCCCAATGGAGGTGTCGCACGCGAAAACAAGGGTGTTCAGAGAGGTAAACCCGCTTTGGATCCCGTTTCCAGGTCAATCGTGCTTTGGGGAATTGACTGATTTTCAGAAAAATACTGAAAATATTTAAAAACAGGCACATCTTGCAACAGATGTGCCTGTTTTGTTATATAGTTTTGCCAAATGCGTTGCTTTCTGCGACGATGTCGTCGTTGCGGGAAATAATGTTGAGTATCCGCGTTTTAACTGTCATTCTTCCGTTCATTAAGGTGCTTCGGTGAAAGATGGGTCTCCTTTTCTATGAGAAATCATGGGGGGGGGGAAGATATGCGGCGAGAACAGGAAAGGTTAGGAGCGTACAGTGCCAAGAGTTGCGTTCACCGCTAAGACCCGTAAGTATCTCGGGTCTCTGGATGCCGTGGAATCGGTCACCCAATATCGTATTTGCTACTCCAAGGAGTTTCGTGACGACTGCATGCGCAGGTATGCCGAAGGTGGCTCGCCTGCCGCGATCTTCCGCGAGGCAGGGCTTGATCCGAAGATCATCGGCTACAAGCGTGTGGAACGTTGCATTGCCCGCTGGAAGGCAGAAGATGCGGAAAAGTTCGCGGAATCCGCTGGGGAAAACAAGGAGAATCAGGGAGAGTAGATTTCGAATCTTCCGATAGAAGCGAAATTTTTCGAATGTCATGGGTTGCGGCAATGGGGGTTGCCTGTAGTGTGTGAAGCGGATGATTTCGCAGACGTGGGTTATTGCGTTGATGTGGAAAGCGCTCGGATGAAAGAACGTCCGGGCGCTTTTTGTTTGCCGTTGTGCTGCTGCCTTGTTTGTTGTTTCGCTTGTTGTTTTGTTGCAACATTTGCAAACGTTGCATCTGTTTGCAAATTTGCCGTCTTGCCGCTCTGCTGAAATGGCAGAGGAAATCGCGATGGACGGCGCCGTACGCAAATCCGGTGCTCCGAGTCCGACGGTCGTAAGGAAGGAACATCATGACCGAGTCGAACCTGATGGTCAAGGCTGTGTTTTGGGATATGGACGGTACTCTGATCGATTCCGAACCGTACTGGCATGAGGGGGAGATGAAAATCGCAGCCGCGCATGGCGGGTATTGGGATGAGGAGCTTGCCTGGCAGGGTTCGGGTACGCCGGTTCCGGATGTGGCTCGCCGTATGGTGGAGCATGGTTGCCAGCTGTCGATCGAGGAGATTGGCCAAGGCATGATCGATTATGTAGCCCAGAAGGAATTCGAGTGCATTCCATGGATTGAAGGCGTGGAAGACGTGCTTGTTGCGTTGCGAGATGCGGGTGTCCCTTCGATGCTGGTCACCACGTCGCCGCGTCATCTTGCGGAGAATCTGGTTGCGCAGGCGCCGGCCGGTGCGTTCGCGGGCTACGTGTGCGGCGATGACGATGTTGAGAAGAAGCCGTCTCCGGCCCCGTATTTGGAGGCTGGTCGCCGCTTGGGCATCGCTCCGGAAGATATGAAGTACTGCATTGCGGTCGAAGATTCCATGTCTGGTTTGCGTTCGGCTGTCGCTTCCGGTGCGACGACGATTGGTCAGACCGGATTCATGCGGATCGACAATTCCAACGGCCCGCAGTTCGCCTCGATTAAGGGGTATGAGGGCATCGACGCGGCCTCGCTTGACGCATTCGTACGTCAGCGCACGTCTCAAGCCTAAATTTGCGCCCTATCTCGCTTATATATGGCAGATATATGAGTTCGGGGGTGTTTGGCGAGGATTGGTGGTTGGTGACCGGAATGCATGGGTAAAGAAAAAGCCCGCTGCGGTGGAATGAATGCAGCGGGCTTAGTGGAGCCGACGGTAGTCGAAATTTACGTTGATATTTTGCTATTTTATGGCTATTTCATGTTTTTATGGTGATATATATGGTTATATCGGCGTGTTGGGTTTATTTCTGGTGAACGTCGAACGATCAAAACGAGCGAGTACTTTTATCTATCGGATCAGCATGGCCCATGTGTAATGGCATGTGTTTGATTGGGTGTACGTTTCCCTGTTGTGCATGGACAGTTGGGGTTGATTGAATAAGGTAGGCAGAATGTACACTGTAATCATTGAGTATGAGGGGACTAACGCATGTTGAATACGTCGGTAGGGCTGAGCAAGCTAGTATGGCCGCCGTATTTTTGAGACGATAATCAAAGAACAGGCAAATGAACCGAAGATGCGAATAACATGTTACTAAGGAGGCGTATTGAATAGTCGTGAAGGCAACCAGCTCGCTTGTGTTGATTTATTCGCTGGTGCTGGTGGGCTGTCTGAAGGTCTTGAAGAGGCTGGCTTCCATTCTCTCTTTGCGTCCGAGATTGTGCCTAAGTATGCCGAGACGTATGCGAAGAACCATCCAAATGCTGAAGTTTGTGTTTCGGATATCCGAGCGGTTGATCCTGCTGATGTTCGCGTAAGTCTTGGAATCGAGGTAGGTGAGCTCGATTTAGTTGCTGGTGGTCCTCCATGTCAGGGTTTTTCTATTAATGCTCCGGTTCGTTCTGGTGATGATCCGAGGAATCACCTATTTCGGGAATATCTTCGATTCGTTGATGAGTTTAAGCCGAGAGCCGTTCTGATTGAGAATGTTCCGGGTCTTGTGTCGTTTGAAAAAGGAAGGACGCTTCATGCAATTCTCGACGCCCTTGCGCAGCTGGGGTATGGTGCTGATGTTCATATTTTAGGTGCTCCTTATTACGGTGTTCCGCAGATGCGTTGGCGAACAATCATTATGGGACTTCGTGGCTCGGTTATACCTCAGGAGGCGTGGCCTGAGCCAGTTCGTCATGCACCAATTCGTGCAAACTTTACGACTACGTTCGACGGGAAACCTATTGTAAAGCGCCCTTCGCCTGAAACTTCAGCGCCCTTTACTACATTACGTGAAGCGATAGGGGATCTTCCACCGCTGTCAAATGGTGAACGTGGAGATGCGATTAAGGAATATGCGTCTGAACCAACATGTGACTATCAGGCGAGTATGCGCGTTGGTTCTGTCGGCGTTATGAATCATGAAGCACCACGTTTGTCACAAATCAATCTTGATAGACTCAAGTACATTAAACAGGGTGGGAATTGGACGGATATCCCGTTTGATTTGTTGCCGAAGGGGATGAAAGCTGCTCGGCGGTCAGATCATACTAAGCGCTATGGTCGCCCAAGATGGGATGAACTTGCAAGCACTGTTTTGACGAAATGTGACCCACATTGGGGGGCATTCTTCCATCCAGAACAAGACAGAACTTTGACGGTTCGAGAGGCTGCGCGAATTCAGTCGTTCCCAGATCATTATGTTTTTCTTGGTTCTCAGGCTGAACAGTATGCAGAGGTTGGTAATGCTGTACCTCCTATGCTTGCTTGTGCTGTTGGCCGGTCTCTTCGCGCAGTGTTGGAGGTGTAATAATGGCTGGAACTATAGTTGATTTCTTTGGATATCGCGCTGAAGATAACAGTGAGACTGCTCTGTCAGCGGTTGCTAGGAATTTATGTCCATTTATTCATGATACATGTAACAAAACGCTTGGTCGTGATGGAACATGTTCTGGCGTTTGTGCTGTTAGACAAGTTTCAAGCAATCAGCGAATTATCTGTTGCCCTATCCGGCTGTATGCGGATGATTATCGAATACTGCACATTATTGCTCAGAAAACCTTTGGTGTGGAACTCAACCTCTATTCAGGTAGAGCTGCGGTCGCGAAGGCCGTGACTGAAGGTGGGGCTGTTGCAGTTTTTGGTCATCGATGGGGAGGGGAATTGCGCCTTCCGAAACGTAACGGTGTTGGAAATTACTTCGCTGATTGGGTTCTTGCTCGCCTTGACGAAAGTGGTCAACTGAAAGAGTTCACTTCCATTGAAGTCCAAACCATTGATACGACTGGAAACTATCGGGCATCACGTGCTGCGCTTATCGACGGTAGGAGAGTTGAGAAATCAACGGTTGGTCTTAATTGGGAAAATGTATCGAAAAGAATTATTCCTCAGTTGGTTTACAAGGGGCAGGTGTTGCAACGAGAACCGCTTTGTCGCTCTGGACTTTGGTTTGTAACGCCGGAATCGGTTTACTCACGTATTATCGATCGATTGGGTGGTGATGAGAATATGGCTTTTGGTTATGCTCCGCAGCCCGGAGCGCTCCATTTTCTCCGCTATGACTATGACGAGACTGTGCCAATGTCTGATGGCACGCCGACGGTTTTGAAGGTCATAGGCGATTCATGCACTACTGTTGAGCAAGTCCAATCTGCTTTTAACAGGGTGAGACTTCCTGAGGCTGGTGTCTATGGTAATGCTTTAAAAGAAGCTTTGTATGGATGATTGGATGAGAATGCTTTTGGGATTGCTGAGGGGATGCCCAAGGATCTGATTTTTACGCGCATAGATTCCCTTATGACCACGGAAATACCGTGGCAATAGTGGAAAGGACGCTACTATGCGCATTCCCGTTGACTCTGTTCGTTTCGCTGATGAATATCAGTTCCTCTCAGCATCTCCGGTGGCCGTGTATGAAAACGGTCACCGTGTAGATGGACAGCAGGCCGTCAACGATGACGGTACGCCTCTCTGGGCGGTGCAGACACTTGTTCTTCGTGCTGGACGTCGCGCCGAAATCGAAACTGTGAAGATTCCGTCGCCTGTGATGCCGGATATTCGTCCGACTGCGCCGATTCTTTTTAATGACCTTATCGCCAACGCATGGCAGAACAATGGACACTCCGGCGTCAGCTTCTCTGCCGCTGCCGTTTCCGAAGCCTGAATGAATTGAAGGGGGTCAGCCTATTGGCTGAACCCCTTTTTCTGCAAAGGACTATTATGAACACCAATGATAAAGGCGAAGTTCTCGCCCATGAATGCGCATGGCTGCTGCTGTACTTGGCTAGCACGATTGTGTGGGGTGCTGCTATTGCTGTCGCTATATGCACTGATTGGCTTCCGTGGTACAGCATCGTGCTGATTTTCATTCTCCTGCTCGCCTTAATTGCGGTTTGCGCATCATCTTCCATGCCTGCTTTATTGAAGCGTGCGGCAGGATATTGCCTACCACTCTACGGTGGCTATCTGATTCATGCTCGCCATGTTGCGCGACGTCTCGGCAATGGATTCATTCGAAAAAGCGGTTTAGTCGGTAAAGCCGACGATCGCGATTATCGTGTGTATTTGACGCGACCGAATCGATGGGCCGATGGTTTACTGGAGATTGTCGATCTGCCTGTGCGTGGCCTGAATGAAGAAAAACTAAAAGCTGTACTGCATGAATCTTTGGCGATATGTAATGCCGAAGATTTTGAGCTGTATCGGCCTACGCCTATTTCGCATCCGCACCGGTGGAACGCGACGCTGTACTACCGTAATCGACTTGACGCATTGGAACCGCGTGTTCTTAATGACATACCGCCGGTAAAGGCGGGCAAAGGTGTTTTCGCGGTACGCGTAGGCCAAACGGTGCAGGGCGATAGCTGGATTGATTTCGGCGGTCTATCTGGCGTTGTCGCCGCTGGAATTCCAGGAGCTGGCAAAACCGCAGCCGCTGACCTGATGATCGCCGCATTGCTTTCCTGTCCTGACTTGGCACGTGTGTTCGTCGCTGACGGCAAAGGCGGCGCAGATTGGCTCTGGTGCAAAACGTATGCTGATCGATACACGAATGATGACGGCTTTGAAGGCGTTCTCGACATGTTGCACTCAGCTTATGATCTCATGCAGCAGCGGTTGACGACCAATTATACCCAACATGGTGATAGTAATTTCTGGCACTGGGGGCCTGACGCCGATTCGCGGATGCTCTGCATTGTGCTGGATGAAGTGCAGACATGGACTAGTCCTGTTGGACGTGATAAAGAAACCAAAGCGAAAGCGGAGGAATTTATCGGACTCCTTCAAGGACTAGTGAAGAAAGGCCGTTCTGCCGGCATTGTGGTGCTTATGCTCACGCAAAAGCCAACCACGGATGCTCTTCCTAGTGGTATACGCGACAGCGCGGCATGTCGCATCGCATTTCGATGCACCACCCCTGAAATGGCGAAAGCTGCTTTGGGAAATATCCCGGAAGGCGAACCAACCCCGCTCGATTTGCCTTTTTCCCGAAAGGGGCTCTCTGTAATGGCTAAATCTGATGGTGGTACGGAATTCGTACAGTGGGATTATCTGCCGGAAACGTCCATACCTGAACTGCTGGATGCGTCGCGAAGCGGCGCGCCACACCGCCCCTAGCGTAGCGATAGGCGGGGTGGCCATTTTTGAATATCATGTTCTTTTCATGGTCGCTTATCGCCGCCTGTTTTGTAGTGTTTTTGGAGGGCGGGAACGAAAAAAAATTCTCGACGTCTCGGGTTTTGTAAATGCGCGTCCGAATGGACGCGCCGAACCCCGTAGGGGTTCGTCTGAATGGTTTACAAAAACCGTGGCGGCGGTACACTGGGAAAGTTTCCGCACTCCAAATTTTCTGCTCCAGAAGCCATTAACAGCGCCGCTTCTCTGATGGTTGTCTCTTCTATTTAACCGTTCGATTGCCAATGTGACGAAAATCACATATTTTTCTATGACGCGATTGATGGGGAAAAATGCTAGGAATGGCTTAATTTCAACGTTTTTGCTGTTTTGGGTCTTTTTCCAGTTTTTGTTCGGGGACGCATGCAGCGATCATGGTAAACACTATTACGCGTGCCTCCGGCGAACATGGGGGCCATGAACGTACTTGCGCGGCGGCATGCCGCAGGCATGCCGGATATTACCCGCGCAAGTATATGACTTTTTACTTTTTGTTGATCAGAGGCTATTTTCTGCGCTTCTTCGACGTTTTGAAAAGTGCCGTGGAAAAGTGCCTTCACTTTTCTGCGTTGCTCTTTTTGCCAGCCTGCATAGGTGCTCTCCGAAAGGAGGCCTTCTGATGGCTGATACTCAATCGACATATGACTTCAAGAAGATGGCAGCCGCCATTGAGCGGAAGCAGGGACTTCACGCCGGCGCAAAGCGGAAAGCATGGTTCCTGACTCTGAACAATCCATGTGATCATATTCCCGAATGCGCGAACATGCGGCCCGAGGAAGTGGTGGATTGGGCCAACCGACACTGGTGTCTGAACTCCAGAGGTGAGCTGAGAAAGAGTCGTGGCTCTGGGTGCTGCTATGAACGCGGTCTTGAAGAGCACACCGATCATCTTCATATTGTTCTGTGCGCCGTTAATACCGGTTGCCCTGCGGAAGTGGTCGTCAAGGCTTTCCCGATGGCGGATATCGAAGTCGCCAAAGGTTCCGCAGAGGATCTGCGCAATTACTTGGCCAAAACCGGCGAACATGCTGACAAGAAAGATACGACGGTCGTAGCTCCCCGCTACTTGGGTAAAGAAATCGTCGGCAATCCGAGCGTCAAAAAGGGCAGCGATGATAAAGAGCTTTCCCGTACGGAGCAGCACCGCAAGTTGGTACTTGACGCCATCTGGAGGGATGGCTACTCCTATGAAGCTATCCTGTCCGACCCCGAACTTGGTGTATACGCAACGGGTATGCGGAAGGATATGCTACTCGACGCGATCTCAATCCGTGATAAGCAGCAGCGTTCGAAAAAGCGCGATGTACGGGGTGTATGGCTCATTAGTTCCGGTGATCCGCATAATGTGCTTGAAGCTGCACGTTCTTGGCTTTCTGACCGATTCGATTGGAGCTGGGGCGAGTACGATTTCAGTCGCGTTGCTCAGACGAAGCTTTCTGGACAGTCTCGCGCGGTATTGGTGTATGTCTATTCGGATGAAGCGATAGACGATATCTCGGTTGATCTTAATAGGTTGCTGACTTGCAATCCGATCCAGTTCAACCGAACGTACAATGATTCATTTTGGGCTGCATGGGAAACGGTGATCATCGTCTCCTCGCTCGAACCGAAGGCGTTGGTTACGGGTCGATTCAGGGATTCTGTTCTACATGATGTAGTTCAGCAGCATGTCGGCGACTGGAACGAACGGAAGACTCTCGAAAATGTGTCGAAGCTGCTGGATGCGAAAGTCAATAATCGTGACGAAGTTCTTTCATGGGAGCAGGTTGCCAGCTATTTCGATGCGAAATCGGTGATTTCTCTACCTGCTAGTGCCATCGAGGCCAACGATGGCTATATTCCCATGACATGGGACGGGAGGCCTTCAGCCTTCCGGACGCCAGACAAGGAGGTGGGCCGCTGATGGCTCTTTCTCCTGAGGAATGGTGCACGCGCAAGGAAGCTGCCGCTTATCTGCACGTAAGCGTGCAGACGGTTGCCCGATACTGCCAATCGGGGCGCTTGACTTGGCGGCGCATCAGCGGATCCAGAGCGATCCGTATAAGAACTGATTCGGTGCGGCGGATACTGGACTGGGATTACGCAGCTTAATCCTGTTCCAGCTGGGCTAGCTCGGTCTTCAGCTGGGCTAGCTCGGCTTCTTTTTGCGTTATTTCTTTCATGATGGTTTCACGCGTGCGTACGGGTCGCAGCAGCTTGTCTGCGACGGTCGTAGCTATCCGCTTTTGCTGTGTGTCATGCACCCTTTGATAGTGTTCGATGCTGGTTTTGGCATCGCTGTGTCGACCGAAAGCCATGGCATCCTTCAAACTCGCCCCACTGGTGATAGCCGTGTCTATGGCCGTTGCACGAAGCGTGTGAAATACGAGGTCTTTTCTTCCCGCCTTGGCCTTGGCCTCGTCGAAGTAATGGCGCAGTGTTGTGTCACGCATGATTCCGTCCGCCGCCCGAGGGGCCTTGAAAAGTTGTTCTTCCGGTCTTCGGCCTTCGGTGATTGGCCGCAATTGCTGCACTAGCTGTGGAGGCATGTATTTGGCGGTTCGTGAAGCTTGGTTCTTTGGCTCCTTAAGCTTTCGTGGCCCTCGATCTCCTTCGCTTTTACCTACAGAATGCCGGATGTGTATTTTTGATTGCTCATAGTCGATATCGCCTACTTGCAGTGCGCACACCTCTCCGATACGTAGTCCCAATAGTGCACCCAGCCAGATGGCTTCGTTATATGGAGCTGGCATATTTTCGTAGATAGTATGCAGCTGACTCGCTGTTGCCTCTGGTATTTCGGCCTGCTTGGAGCGTGGCATCCTTGGCGCGGTTCCAATAACGGGGTTCTGTCGGATCAGTCCTTCGTTTTTGGCCTGTTCCATGATTTGTTTTAGCTGAAACCACGCCTTGTTTTTTGGATGCGCCGGAATCTGGGCGTGATTCCGCCATTTGGTGACTTCCGCCTCTGTGATGTTGATGATCAGATTGTTCCAGAACGGACAGGTTCGTTCCAGCCAACGTTGGTATTCACGTAGCTTTCTTTTGTATGCTTCCGCCGGTTCGGATCCGGTTTTGGTGTGGTAGTTGGCCAACCATTTTTTCGCGTAACTGGCCAGCGTGATGTTTTGACGGAGCAGCTCCTGCTGTAGCTGGACTTGACGCTCTTTAGGTGGTGTCCAGCGTCGTATCCCTTGACGGTGTTCGCGTACCGCCGCATGCTCCTGTTCCAGCCAAGCGTGGGTTTCCCCTTTGGTTTTGAATACTGGCCCTTTGATCCTGCTCGGCTTGGCACCCTTGATCGGATTGGCATATGTACCGCGATATCCGTTTCCGATCCGTTCGATGCTGCCCCATGTTCCCGTCGTTCTTGCCATGCTTTAAAGATATTTGGTGGTGGTGATTTGTTTGGGTATATTTCTGATATCTGACGGTGTTTTTTGAGTATTGGAGTAGGTTCGCCACGTGTGACCAGATGGTGCGGAAACCGTTGCAAAATCGCGGGAAGCAAAAGAAAAAAGCCCGCTGCGGTGGAATGAATGCAGCGGGCTTAGTGGAGCCGACGGTAGTCGAAACCGCGACCTCTTCGATGCGAACGAAGCGCTCTACCAACTGAGCTACGGCCCCATGTCTTAAGACAACTCTCGTGATTCTAGTACGAGGTCTGTACTAATGCAATTTCCGATGGTCGCGTGTTGTCATGATTTCTATGAAAAGCGTACGAAAATGGCGTCTTCCGAATGATCGAAAGACGCCATTTTCACCAAGAAAAGGAGAGAAACGAAAGATCAGGCTTCTACGGTTTCGGTAGAAGCTTTCTTCTTACCGAACTTAGCCTTGAGCAGGCCGACGATCGTAGGAATCAGCGACAGCACGAGAATCGCAATGATGACCAGCTCGAAATGCTTTTGTACGGCCGGGATGCCGCCGAAGAAGTAGCCGAGCAGCGTGAACAGGGTGGACCAGCACAGGCCGCCGAGTACGGAGAACGGGGTGAAACGGCTCCAACGCATGCCGGAAATGCCGGAAATGAACGGCATGAACGTGCGGATGAACGGGAAGAAACGGCCGAGAAACACGGCGAGCGGGCCCCATTTTTCGATCATGCTTTCGGTTTTGGCGAGGCGTTCGGGGGTCATGGCCTTGACTTTGCCGGATTCGATGATGCGACGGCCGAAGAAGTGGCCGATCCAGTAGTTGCACTGGTCGCCGATGATCGGAGCGCACCACACCACGGGCAGCAGCGCGAACAGCGGCAGCGCGGAAACGCCGGTCTGGGCGTCGGGCGCGGCGAAGAAGCCGGCGGCGAACAGTAGGGAGTCGCCCGGTAGGAACGGGAAGAACACGACGCCAGTTTCGACGAACACGATCAGGAAGATGAAACCAAGTGTCGGGGCGACGCCCATGGAAATCCAGCCGGCGATTGCGGTGCGTGGATCCTTGAGCAGGTTAATGAAGAAGTTGATAATTCCCATGGAATGCTCTCTGTGAGTACCTTACATCTAAACGTTTAAAATTACATGGTTCAGGCTGCCTTTGGCGGTTGGCCTGAACTTCCGCACTCCTGCGGAACCAATGTCAGCCTACCAGCGCCCCTCTAATGCAGCGCCTAGTAACGTCCGACGGGTGGCAAATCTGCACAAACAGGCGCAAAGTGTCAACTGCGGTCGGCGTTTGTTTCTTTTGACGGCTGGTTTTGGGCGGCTGTGTTGCGCGACTGGGAGATTTTGCCCTGGTGGCTGCGCGATTGAAAAAGGGCAGATTTTCAAATGACTGTCTCCCATTTTTGGGGCAACAGAAAGTGGGAGGCCGTTCATTTTCCTTTGCGTTGGATAGGCTGAAGGCATGGAACGCATGAATGAGCGCGAATGCGAAGACAAGCGCGAACGTGAAGATGAAAACGCAAACGGCGATGCGGGACTTGACGCTCTCGTGAGCGGAACCAACGTTCCGCAAGGCACGGTCGTGCTGGCGGCCACGCCGATCGGCAATACTGCCGACGCTTCCGCACGCCTCATTGCGCTGCTGGAGTGCGCTGACATCGTCGCAGCCGAAGACACCCGCCGTCTCTATGCGCTCGCCAACCGTCTCGGCGTGCATGTGAACGGCCGCGTGGTGGCTTACCACGATCATAACGAACGAGACAAGTCCGATGGCTTGCTTGACCAGGTGGAAACCGGCGCGACCGTGCTGGTCGTGTCCGACGCGGGTATGCCGACCATCAACGATCCGGGCTTGGCGATCGTGCGTCGCGCCATCGAACGCGGTCTGCCCGTCACCTGTGCCCCCGGCCCGTCCGCCGTACTGGACGCGCTGTGCCTGTCAGGCCTGCCGACCGACCGTTTCTGTTATGAAGGATTCCTGCCGCGCAAGCATTCCGAACGCGTGCAATACTTGCGCACGTTGCGTTCGGAGCGCCGCACCATTGTGTTTTACGAGACTTTGCATCGCATCGACGATGCCATGGCCGACCTGCTTGACGTGTTCGGTCCGAACCGCAAGATGGCGCTTTGCCGCGAACTTACCAAGGATTTCGAGCAGATTCGCCGCGGAACCATCGCGCAGATTCGCCAAAGCGTGATTGACGAGCCTCCGCGCGGCGAAATGGTGTTGGTCGTCGCCGGCGCTTCCGAAGAAGAGGCCGATGCCGCGGTCCCCACGTCGCTGAGCATAGAAGACTTGGCGGTACTGTCGATCGACCGTGCGCGGGAAGACAATCTGCGCATCAAAGACGCGATTTCGCAAGTCATTGCCGAGCACCCCCTTGCGGACGGCTCGCTCGCCAATCGCAAGCAGGTCTACAACACGGTTCTTGCCATGAAAGAGTAAGCTTTTCGCATTGTCTGCCGTTTGGCGATCGCTTGCCATACGATCGCTTACCGCGCGATTGCCCGCTGCATACTTGCGATTGTGCTACTTTACCCATCATGCGCAATCGCATCTAATGCGCGCGATTCCAACGATTCCAGCAGTATTTGCAGGGAACGTGCCACATCCGGTCCGCCGACTTGCGCAAGATATTCCAGCATCGCAGGTGTCGCGGAAGGATTAGCAATCAGCCATTTGCGCAGTCGAGGCGCGTATTCCGCGATATGCCAGAGCACGTCCTGCGCAGTGCCGGGACTGCATGCCACCAGCGGCGTCAACAGAATCGGGGGAGATGGCGGCTCGATCAGCGGTTTCGGTCGTGGCTTGGGCTGGTATGGCGGTGCTTTGCGCCTGCCGTGCGCCTTATGCCTGCTATGCGCCGCGCACATATTCGGCATCCTTACGGTTCTTACGGTCTTCGCAATCCTTACGGTTCCCGTGTTCGTAACCTCTGCCGTCAATCGCAAGAATGTAATTCCGTGCCTGCGGAGCGTTGCGAATATGCTTCGCATCTTCCATGATTTGCATGCAATCGTTGGAACGAAAATGAAATTCCTGCATAAGCATGCAGATGATTTCAGAAACCTTCGATTCCGTTTCGGGGACGCAGTTCAGCGCCAGATCACATGCGGTGCGAACGGGTGTGGTCACGGTGATTGGGCCGACCTTAATGGTGTGCTCGGATGGTGCGACGCGGTTGAAAACGTTGATTTTTCGACCGTATCGCAGCGTTCTATAGTGGGCTTTCGCGATGATGTCTATGGAGTCGGGGAACGTGCCTCCCAGCCAGACCCATGCGGCGGTGCGCGCACATGCCACGGAACGGCTTGGCAATAGTGTCGCGATGATGCATGCCCGCCCGTATAACGTGTCCGAATCATGGCTTGAGTAGGCGTTCGCGCTGTCGAGCTTGCACAGCGCGCCGGATGAGGCCAACAGGTTCAGGCACATCGGTCCCGGAAGGTCGTCGTTGCCCAGAAGGGGTGGTGAAGTGTCCATGGCGGTACAGTAGCGGATTCGATTCCTTCCTCGCCACTTTCCCTGAAAATCTGTGGATATGTGGAAAATGATTGTCGCGCAATGCAACAATGTGAATATATCGGCAGATATTCAAACAATCGAAATCAACGATCGCACGTCAGTCCTCCAGCAAAAATCCGACTACCGAAATACATTGAAAATGCGGGATATGGCGGTTTGTATAATCAGGCACCATGAGTCATATTTTGGTGAATGTTGCTTGGCCGTATGCTAACGGCCCCCGTCATATCGGTCACGTCGCCGGCTTCGGCGTGCCCTCCGACGTGTACGCGCGCTACGAGCGCATGAAGGGCAATGACGTGCTGATGGTGTCTGGCACCGACGAGCACGGCACCCCGATCCTAGTGGAAGCCGACAAGGAAGGTGTCAGCGCACAGGAGCTCGCCAACCGTTACAACCGTGTGATCGCCAAGGATCTGTGTGATCTTGGCTTGAGCTATGACCTGTTCACGCGCACTACCACCGGCAACCACGAGCAGGTGGTGCAGGAACTGTTCAAGCAGTGCCTTGCCAACGGCTACATCTACAAGGGCACCCAGAAGGTCGCCATCTCGCCGTCCACTGGCCGCACCCTGCCTGATCGTTACATCGAAGGCACCTGCCCGATCTGCGGTGCAGACGGCGCCCGCGGCGACCAGTGCGACGCCTGCGGCAACGAACTCGACCCAGACGAGCTTCTTAACCCCGTTTCCAAGATCAACGGCGAAACCCCGCGTTTTGAGGAAACCGAGCACTTCTTCCTCGACCTGCCGGCGCTCGCCGAAGCCAATCTCGCATGGCTGAAGACTCGCGAAGGTTGGCGTACCAACGTCATTAACTTCTCCATCGGTTTGTTCAAGGAGGTCAAGCCGCGTGCCATCACGCGTGACATCGACTGGGGCATTCCCGTTCCGGTTGCCGGCTGGATCGACAATCCGAACAAGAAGCTGTACGTGTGGTTCGACGCTGTGATCGGCTACCTGTCGGCATCCATCGAATGGGCTCGCCGCAAGGGCGATCCGGAAGCGTGGCGCGCATGGTGGAACGATCCGGAAACTCCGGGCTACTACTTCATGGGCAAAGACAACATCACGTTCCACTCCCAGATCTGGCCGTCCGAAATGCTCGGCTATAACGGCCAGGGATCCAAGGGCGGCGAAACGGGTAAGCTTGGCCCGTTGAACATGCCGGAGCAGGTTGTGGCTTCTGAGTTCATGACCATGGAAGGCAAGAAGTTCTCGTCTTCCCGCGGCATTGTCATTTATGTGAAGGATATTCTCGCCCGTTACCCTGTGGACGCCGTGCGCTACTACATTTCCGTGGCTGGTCCGGAAAGCTCCGATTCCGACTTCACGTGGGCTGAGTTCGTGCGCCACAACAACGAGGAGCTTGCCGCTTCCTGGGGCAACCTCGTCAACCGTGTGGCCAACTTGATGAACAAGAACTTCGGTGAGATTCCGGCGCTCGACGAGAACGAAATGACCGATGAGGATCGCGCTCTGCTGAGCGAAACCAAGGCCGCGTTCAACACGGTCGGTTCGCTGATCGAGAACCATCGTCAGAAGAACGCGTTGAACGAAGCCATGCGCGTGGTCGGCGACATCAACAAGTACATTTCCGCCACTGAACCGTGGAAGATCAAGGACAATCCGGCTCGCCTCGGCACCGTGCTGCACGTTGCCGCCCAGGCCGTGTCTGACGCGAACCACCTGCTGGCCCCGTTCCTGCCGCATTCCGCGCAGAAGGTGTGGGAGGCTCTTGGTGGCACGGGCACGTTCTCACCGCTGCCGCGTTTGGAAGAGGTTGAGGATCTCGACAAGCCGGGCTTCATGTACCCGATCATCACCGGCGACTACGAGCTCGGCAAGACCGTGCATCCGTGGCAGTCCGAGCCGATCGTGGCCGGAACTCCGGTGCCGAAGCCGCATCCGATCTTCGCGAAGATTCCGCCGGAGGCCGTCGAAGAGGAGCTCGCCCGCTTCGATACCGAGCTGAAGGCCCGCCGCGAAGCCGAGGCCGCCCGTCTCGCCGCCGAAAAGGCCAAGCTCGAAGGCTGATTTCAACACGCAACCCCCTACATGTGTCACGATTTGAAAATTACAGCACTTTTTCAAATCGTGACATATCGCGTGGCTTTTGAATCGCCATTCTTCTGCTTTCCTATGCCTTCCGGCACATTCGCGCACTTTCCTGCAAAAATCGCTTGCCATTCATCTGCCATTTAACGCGACCGCCATTTACAATGAGAGCGGAGATATGCAAGGCTGCAGGAAGGGGCGCTTTATGCTGGATATCAAACGCGTACTGAAGGCCGCTCCTACGAAAATGCGTTCCCGTGAGCCGCTGCAGCAGTTGTGGACACCGTGGGGTGAACGAATCGACCATGAATGGCTGTCCGCGCGCGCCGGCAACAAGGCGTTCAATCCCGCCGAGGAAGGCGAACGCACGCTGGACGAGGGTCGTACCCCCATACTCGGCGAGCACCCGCGCCCGACCATGGTACGCGACAACTGCACCATGCTCAATGGCTGGTGGGATTACGCGATCGCGTCCATTCCGGAAGACGAAACCGCGCCGAAATGGCGCAAAACGGCGGCGATGCTGACCCGCGACGAAGCGGTCCGCGCAGTCAAGGAAACCGCCATTCCGCAAACGTTCGACGGCAAGATCCTCGTACCGTTCTCGCCGGAATCCGCGCTGTCCGGCGTGCACCAGACCATTTACCCCGACAACCTGCTGTGGTACCGCACCGTCGTGCATCCCGTCACGCTCGGCGGAGAGGAAACGGTCCGGCAGATCGGCGACGCGAATCGCCTCATCCTGCATTTCGAAGCGGTCGATTATGTCTGCGCCTGCTATGTCAACGGCCAGCTCGCGGGCACGCACGTCGGCGGATACCTGCCCTTTCAACCGGACGAACA
>OGOJ01000489.1_pt1 | contig 36691 bp, 28 predicted proteins | sample 1552601 | NCBI WGS metagenome assembly OGOJ01 (sample SAMEA2580184, study PRJEB22360) | human gut metagenome | biome: human gut; feature: human-associated habitat; material: faeces | place: Denmark | collected 2008/2010
ACAATCAGTAAGTTTACCCCAATAATTAGTAATTTCAAGTCCACCTTTTCTTCTAGTTAACTCTCTAGCTCTTCTAGCAGCAACTCTAGCCCTAGCAGCAGTCATTGACTTTTCTATTATAATTTTAGCATCATTAGGATGTTCCATTAAAAATCTCTCAAATGCCTTAGCAAATATACTAGCAGCTACTTTTCTAACTTCACTATTACCAAGTTTAGTCTTAGTTTGTCCCTCAAATTGAGGTTCAGGTACTTTAGCAGATATAATCATTGTTATACCTTCTCTAACATCATCACCGCTAAGAGGTTCATCATTATCTTTAAGTATCTTATTTGCTTTAGCATAATTATTAATAATTCTAGTTAAAGCCAGTTTAACACCATCTTCATGAGTTCCACCTTCAGGAGTAATAATATTATTAACAAAAGAGTAAACAGTAGCATTATATCCATCATTATATTGAAGAGCCACTTCTATTGAAATATCATTTTCCATTCCTTCAACATATACAATATCTTCATGTATAGGAGTCTTATTTTTATTTACATAAGCAACAAACTCTTTAATACCACCTTCATAAACAAAAGTATCAGATTCTCCTGTTCTATCATCCATAAGAATAATTCTAAGACCTTTATTTAAGAAAGCAAGTTCTCTAGTTCTAGTCTTTAATGTTTCATAATTAAAAGTAGTAGTCTCTTTAAATATTTCATCATCAGGCATAAAAGTTACTGTCGTACCAGTTCTATCTTCACTACATTCTCCTATTACCTTTAAAGGTTCTACAGTATGTCCACCATTAGCAAACTTAATATAGTGAACTTTTCCCTCTTTATAAACAGTTACTTCTACCCATTTACTAAGAGCATTAACTACAGATGCTCCAACACCATGTAATCCACCAGATACTTTGTAGCCACCACCACCAAATTTACCACCAGCATGTAATACTGTATATACTGTCTCAACCGTAGATAATCCTGTCTTAGGATGTACTTCAACAGGTATACCTCTACCATCATCTTTAACAGTAACAGAACCATCTTTATTAACAATTATTTCAATATCATCACAATATCCTGCTAAAGCCTCATCGATAGCATTATCTACTATTTCCCAAACTAAATGGTGTAATCCTTTCTCACTAGTACTACCTATATACATACCAGGTCTTTTTCTTACTGCTTCAAGTCCTTCTAATACTTGAATATCCGAAGCATCATAATGTTCATTACTATTCATTTTTTATCACCTTCCTGCATCAAATTATTTCCCGGGAAATAATTTTACCATTTTCTATTTTATAAACATTAGCTTTATTTCTCACATTTTTATCAATATTTTCAATATCTGTAGTAGTAACTATTGTTTGAATATCATTATCTAAATATTTAATTACCTTATTTCTCTTATCAATATCTAATTCACTAAATATATCATCCAAAAGTAAAATAGGCGTATCAGATAAAACATCCGTAAATAATTTAACTTCTGCTAACTTAAGAGCAAGTACAGCACTCCTTATTTGCCCATTTGAACCATATAAAGATAAATTCTTCCCATTCAAATCAAAATAAAAATCATCTCTATTAGGTCCAATAAAAGTAATCTTATACTGAATTTCTCTTAATAAATTACTTTTAAGTTTATCTTTAAACATATCATTATCTAAATTACTAACATTAGAAGTATATATCATCTTAAGTCCTTCTAATCCTGTAATAGAACTAAATATATCATCTATATATTTATTAACTAAGTCTACATATTTCCTTCTAAAATTATAAATAACTATTGATAAACCAATATATTTATCATTAAGAATATCTAAATAATTCATATCACTCTCTTTATTAATATTAATAATCTTCAAAAATTCATTTCTTTGGCGTAAAACTAAATTATAATTATTTAAATTTGCTAAATAAATCTTATTAATTTGACTAATTTGAATATTAAAGTATTTTCTTCTACAAGATGGACTATCTTTAAATATTCTAATACTATCACTACTAAAAAGAATAACATTCATCTTAGAAATATAATCACTTAATTTTTTAATCTCTTTTTTATTTATCTTAACAACCTTACCATTCTCATTAATTAATAGTTCAAGTTCATCATAAGAACCATTATAATCAACAATTCCTTTAATCATTGAATATCTACTATTAAAATTAATAAGATTCTTATCACTAATAGATAAAAAAGACTTCGTAACAGCAAGTACATAAATAGATTCTAGTAAATTAGTTTTTCCCTGAGCATTATCTCCTATTATAATATTTAAATTATTATTAAGTTCTAATAAAATATCATCATAATTACGATAATTTTTTAAATAAATTTTTTGTAATTTCAATATAAAGTTATTTTCTTGCCCATATTTTCACCTTTACTAATCTCATGTACCCCTATACATATATAATTATACCATATTTCAATAAAAATTAAAAGAAAAAAAACATATTTTCTATGTATTTTTTCCTTATTTTTCAACGGTTTTTCTCATAATTCCATTTAGGTATTTTTCTATCTTTATACACTTAGTAATTTGATTATCAATTGTAGTATAAGGTACCTTAATATTCATCTCTTTACCATTATCAAAATATATTTTTGTACCATTACTTTCTTTAACATATCTAGTAATATTATTATAAGCAAGCCATATACATTTCTTAGAACTAGGAGTACATGTAGGAAAGAAAATAATCATATTATAAGAAGATACAATAATAGGAGTCTTAATATAATAATTAAAAATATCAATAACAAATTGCCTCTGAATATTATAAGAATTACCATAAAAATTACACCCATATTTAAGTAATTTAAGACAATCAATACTCAAATAAAAATCCTTATTCTTCTCCACAACATAAGTACCATATCCATTAGAAGTAAAGCACAAAACATCATCAGTAAGAATATAATTTCTCATAAAAGCCCCCTCTCCACATATAAAAATATGTACCATGTATTAAAGCATATAATCATGTCGAATTTTGTCAAAATATGTCGTAAATTATCAAAAATTTTCCTTTTCTTAACATTTCTATCATCAAAATTACTGTTTTATCACAAAAAAATAGATAAAAGAATCAAATCTCTTATCTATTAAACAAATATAAATCAAAATTAACAAGTTTTAATAGGTAAAACAAGTTGTACCAAAGAATCATCTTCATTACTCTTAATAACAATAGGAGAACTATCATTATTCATACATAAAACAATCTTTTCTTTATTAAAACTCTTAATAGCATCTAACATAAACTTAGAACTAAACGAAATTTCAATATTCTTATCATTTTCTACATTGATTTTTTCCTCTACTTTACCAATTTCTGGACTATTTGAAGAAATCATAAGTTCATTACCTTTTAAAGATAACTTAATAGTATTCTTTTCTCTATCAGAAGTAAGTAAACTAGCTCTATCAATCATATTATATAAATCATTAAAAGAACATTCAAGTAATATATTAAAATTCTTAGGAATAATATCACTAGTAGTAGGATAAGTACCAGAAAGTAATCTAGATAAAAATACAATATTACCATATTTAAATAAAACTTTATTACTAAATAAATGCAATTCTAAAGATTCTTCATCATTATCAAGCATTTTAGTAAGTTCTACTAAGTTTTTACCAGGAATAACAATATTAATATCACTTTCATCAACTTTATCAATAGCTACTAATTTTCTAGCAAGTCTATATGAATCAGTAGCAATAACATCTAATTCACCATTATTAATTCTAAAATTAATACCAGTAAGAAGTGGTCTAGTTTCACTTTGTGAAATAGCAAATACTGTTTGATTAATAATATCCTTAAATACCCCATTATTAATAACAATAGGTTCCTTAGTTTCATCTAAATCTAAATTAGGAAATTCATTAGGATTAATACCATTCAAATTAAATTCTGTATTATCTGTACTAACAATCATCTTATATCCATCAATAACTTCAATAGATATATCGGTATTAGGAAGTTTTCTTATTATCTCAACAATATACTTACCTCCTATTACTATACTACCAGTTTCTTCTAAACTTGTTAACTTATTCTTTGGTATAAAAGATCTAATAGAAACATCAGTATCACTTGCATATAAATATAATCCATCATCCTTTAAATCAAACTTAATACCTGTTAATATAGGAATTAAGTTTTTAGTAGATATTGCTCTTGCTGTATTATTCAAACTTTCTAATAATATTTCTTTCTTTACGACTAATTTCATTTTTATCATCCTCTTTCTTTTATTATTTATTATTTATTATATTATTATTATTATGCTGTGGATATTGTGGAAAACTCACATATATCCTTGTTTTATATACCTTTACTTATCCACAATACTTGTTGATAACTTTAAACTTATCAACTATCAACAACTATATTCTCTTTTTTAACTCCTCAATTACTGTTTGTAACTGATAATTTGTCTCCAAATCTTTCTCTATTTTTTGATATGCACTTATTATAGTTGAGTGGTCTCTACCTCCAAAGTAAGTTCCCATTTTTGGATACGATTCATTTGTCATTATTCTACACAAGTATATAGCTATTTGCCGCTGATAATTTATATCTTTACTCCTTTTTTTACCTTTTAAATCTTCAATATCTATCTTAAAGTACTCACAGACAATCCTTTGAATCCTATGAATATCATTTTTATATACACTACGTTCACTAATTTTATCTTTTAAAGCTTCAATAGCAATATCCAAAGTAACAACTCCATGGTTCATCATCAGTGCATAAGCAAAAACCCTTGTAATTGCTCCTTCTAACTGTCTAACATCAGAATCATTAATATTAGCGATATATTCAATAACCTCAATTGGAATATCTTCCGCTGCTTCCTGATGTGCTATCTTCCTTTTAATAATATCTACTCTCAGTCCAAAATCAGGAGGAGTAATATTAGCAGTAAGACCCCAATTAAATCTTGTAATAAGCCTATTTTCTAACATCTTCAAATCATCAACAGACCTGTCGGAAGCTATAATAATTTGTTTATTTGAGTCATGTAACTGATTAAAAGTATGAAAAAATTCTTCTTGCCCCTTAGTAGCGGATCCCAAAAATTGAATATCATCAATAATTAAAACGTCAATATTTCTATACTTATTCTTAAAAGAATCAATCTTATCAAAAGTATTCTTCTCATTATTTCTAACTGCTGCTATATAATCATTAACAAATTGTTCACTTGACACATACAAAACCTTTTTATTAGTATTTTGAATAATATAATTACCAATAGCATGCATTAAATGTGTTTTACCAAGTCCACTTTTACCATATAAAAATAAAGGATTATATGCTTTACCAGGTTTTTCCGCCACTGCTCTAGCAGCAGTAAAAGCAAACCTATTCGAGTTACCTACAATAAAACTATCAAAAGTATATTCGCTATTTAGATTAGCGGAAGCACTAGTTTGATGTGGAACTCCCATACTTTCATTAGAAGTACCAATAATAACCTCTTCATTATTATCACTAATTTCATTAATTTCGTTTTCTAAAATAAATTTAAAATTAAAATTTGTTCCCGTAATAGAATTAAAAGTTTCTTCAATATCATCAATATAATTTTCTTCTAAATGTTTTTTATGTAAAGCTAAAGGAACAATAATAGTGGCAGTACCACCATCTAACTTATATAATTTAGTATCCTTAAACCAAGTATCATAAGATAAAGGAGTAATACGTTCTTTAATTTTATCAAGAAATTCATTCCATAAATTATCCGTATTCATATCAAAACCTCCTTAATCAAATCTGCCATTAATCTTATTATATCTCAAAAAAAAATTTTGTCTAGATATTTTTTTTAATTAACATGTAAAATAACAAGTTATCCACAACTTATCAACAATATAATACCATATAAAATAAGACTTTAAAAGACTTTTCCACAAATTTTGTCAATTTTTGTTGTCAACAGTCAACAGTTTTACTTTTCCACAGCCCTGTGGATATTGTGGACAAATAAAAAAAGCCTTGATTTATAAGGCTTTATTCTAGTTACTTTTCCACTGTATCATCCACTTGTCAAATATTTTAGCATTTGTACTCTGTGGTTCTGGATTAGGAAGTTGCATTTTTACAATAAGTGGAATCTTCATCATCTTACCAAATGCAACACAAGTACCAGATTGAAGTGATTTTTGTTTTTCAATAACATCACTACTAATATTAGGAACCATCTTTTCAATATACTCCAAATCATTAGGATGGTTAATTTTAAATATTAAGAAATTACTACACTGTGATAAAACAGTTTCAGATAGCTCAGTAGGTCTTTGTGTAATTAAGTCAAGACATATACCAAATTTTCTACCTTCCTTAGCAATTCTTTCAAATATATTGTATCCAAGAATATTAATATCATTATCCTTCTGAACATATCTATGAGCCTCCTCTAGCATAAGATGCATTGGCATACTACCTCTAGTAGGAAGTTTTTTAGCAAAGTTAAAGATAATTCTTGCATATACCTTAACAAGAGCTTTAGCAAATCTATCATCTATATTTTCTAATACAAAATTAATAATTTGTGCTCTCTTATTATTACCCACTAATATTAAATCAGATATAAATTCATTTACAGTAATAAACTTATCACATTCAAAATACTTTCTCATGGAACTATTAGCAATAGTATGTAATTTAACTTTTAAAGCAGTAGCTTCAGCATAAGATTTCTCATTAAGAAGAAGTCCTTCAGATATTAATGTAAAGTTAAGAGCTACTTCTAAATCGTCAATTGTAAAGAAAGTAGGTACATAATCTTCATTCCACTTAGTCTCATTATCTATAAATTTTTTAATATATTCAGTAATAAGAATTCTTTCTACAAATTGTCCCTGACTATCAATTTCAAAACATTTTCTAAAAGTTCTAGTATAACCAACACCAGGTACTTCAACATCTAAGTTAAGTTCAGGTGTATGACAATCAGTTAAAATAGAAAATATTTGGTCCCTAATTCTAGCAGATACTTGATTAGAATACATAACTGATACAATAGCGGATGCAATTAAATGGTTTTTATATCTATTAGATTCCTCATCATTTTTAGCAAATAAAGAAACATAAGCAAGCATCTTTTCAATAATCATAATTTGTGAATAATCAGTTACATCAAGTATATTAGCATAATCATCAACAGAAAGTAACCATAAAGGTAATTTAAGAATATTAACTCCCTTATCAGTATCAGTACTAAACATCTTGTAATTAAAATTATAATTATAACTAGAAATACTACTAAAAGCACTATCATATTCATCAGTATTATTAAATATAAAAATAATACTATTAAAAGGAATATAATTAGGCATAGTAAATAAATTTTGTACTAATCTAGCAACACCATAAGTTTTACCAGAACCAGTATTACCAAAAATAGCACTATGATTGCTCCACATATCATCAATATTAATTTTAATAGGGCTATCGTTATACAAAGGAGAAAGTCCTAGCATCATTGCAGTATTGTCATTATACCCAGTAAGTTCTGCTAATTCCTCAGCATTAATAATTCTAATTTTAGAATTAATACTAGGTTTTCTAATAATACCATCATAAAATTTACTTCCATGAAATTCTCCTAAAAAACTAATTTTAGCCTCTCCATTCATAATTTCTTCTACTTCACCTAATATTTTTTTATTATTTTCTTCGAAAACAACATTTAAGTTAAGTAAATCATCAGTAATAACATTATCAATTTTAACAATAGCATAATTTTTACTAATAGCAATAATTTCTTTAAACATAATAGCCCTTCTTTCTATTCTAAATAAATTATACCAAATAAATATCAAAAAATAAATAACTTTTTAATATTTTTTTAGAGTAGTTCGCACTTTGTTGCTCACTATTTTTAAAGCCTCAAGTCTTTAAAAAATAATTTTAAGCCAAAATTGTCTTAAAATTAACATTTTTCTTCAAATATTTACAAAATATTAAATATATAGTATAATTTCATTAGTGGTGATTTCTGTGAAAAAAGAAGTAAAACAAAAAAAGAATAAAAAAAATAAAAATAAAAAAACAAAATATGAAGAAATAAAAAATAAAGTTAAAGATTTTATTTTAAAATATTATTATATATTAATTATATCATTACCTTTTATATTAATCGATATAATAACTAAAATATTGGGATACAAAATACATTTCTATGGAATATTTAGATTAGTACCATGTTTATTTACTATCACATATATAATCCTAATGGTTGGAATATCCCTATTCTTAGAAAAAAAGAAAGGTAAGATAGTATATACAATCTTTTTTATATTAGCCTTTGCTTTATTTATAACTAACAATATCTACTATTCAATGACTAACACATTCTTTGATTTTAGTTTAATTATGTTAGCAGGAGAAGGCTCAGACTACTTTATGGATGCTATTTTAAATTGTAATATTTGGGTATATATATCAAGTGTAGTAATAATAATATCTTATATATTTGGATTAAAACAATTTAAAGAAAGAAAGAAAACAGACTTAAAAAAAATAATAAAAGTATTTTTCTTATTTTTAATTCTTCATTTAATAACTCCATTATTCTTAGGAAAACCAAATGATGCCTTAACATGGAGTACATGGAGAAATCCAAGAAATATATATATAAATTTCAATGATAACAATAAAAGTATGATGGTATCAGGAATATATGAATATAGTGTTAGAAATTTCTATATAACATTTATTAAAGCTAAAAAAACAGATAATGAAGAAGATATAACTTTTCTTGAAGAAGAATATAATAAAGAAGAAGAAAATTATCAAACAAGTTATACTGGAAAATATAAAGATAAAAATGTAATCTTTCTTCAATTAGAGGGAACCGACAACTGGTTAATAACAAAAGAAGATACACCAACTCTATATAATATGATGAATAATTCTATTAACTTTACTAATCATTTTTCATATTATAATGGCGGTGGATCAACATTCAATTCAGAGTTTGCAGTAAATACAGGATTTATAACTCCTCTATCATATACCCAAAACGCTTATTCATTTAATAAAAATTCATTCCCATATTCATTAGCAAAATTATTAAAAAATGAAAATTATAGTGTTAATGCCTTCCATATGAATGATGGAGAATATTATTCAAGAACAACAAATTATAAAAATTGGGGTTATGATAACTATTATGGTTTAAAAGAACTAGGAACATATAAAGATGATGCCTATACATTAGATAGAGAATTAATATTAAATGAAACATTTAAAGAAAAAATGTTTAGTGAAGAAAAATTTGCCGATTATATAATAACTTACTCAGGGCACTTACCTTTTACTACAGAAAAAGGTGTATGTAAAAAATTAGTAACTGAAGATATATTAAAAGAACAAGGATTAGAAGAACTTCCATCAGATTATATTCTACCTACTATGAGTGAAGAAGATTGTGCTAGAAGACAAGCTAAAGAAACAGATTATATGGTTGAACTTCTAATAAATACACTAACTGAGAAGAATTTAATAGACAATACAGTAATAGTAGTATTCACTGATCATTATCTATATACCTTATCAGATCAAACAATATTAGATAAATATAAAGATACAAGTAATAATTTAATAAATCATACTCCATTCTTTATATGGGACAATGGAAATACTAAAAAGAAAGTAACATCTGTAACATCACAATTAAATATATTACCTACCATAATAAATCTATTAGGTTTAGAATATCATCCTAATTACTATATAGGAAAAGATGCTTTAAATGGTAGTTACAATGGCATAGTCTTCTTTAGTGATTATTCATGGTATGATGGAAATGTATATGTTGATGGCGGAGCAGTAACCAATAACAAATACATAGACCAAGTATCATTAGAAGATAAAAATTATTATATAAACTACATTATAAGAAAAAACGATTTAACATTAAAATATAATTATTTCAAAAAGATATCTACTTCAAAAGATAAAGAAGTATAAAAAAAGTTCACTTTAATTTAGTGAACTTTTTCTTTTACATTAGTATCAATATCATCAATAGTAACTTTACTATCATGTGGTATAGGTTTCCATGTAACTTTCATAAATAATGCTGCATAAGTAGTATATCTACCAATAATATCAAATATTGGCCAAGTAATAGTATATAATACTTTTTTCTTAAAAGTCATCTTTTTAATATTTTTTCTTTCAATAATAAATACATAAACAGCTACCCACATGTTCTGTATATACATACCCATTCGATAGAATAATCTAAGCCAAATAGCAGTAATCATTCCAATAAATAAAGCATTAATACCAGGCTCTACAGAAATCTTAATTGAAAATAAATTTCTAAGGCCCTTAGCCAAATAAGTACCACCACTAAGTAAATCAATATTATTAATACCATTGTTGTAGTAGTAGCAACTTCCCATAATCAAAATAACAATAATCCATTTAGCTAAATTAAATACTGAAAAAGGTGTTAATTGAAGTAAAGTATCATAAGAAGCAAATCTATGTCTAATAGATTCAATAATACTAAGAATAATATCTTTAAAAGATTTATTATTTTTCTTAGTATTTTCTCTCCACTTAGTTTTAATAAATAATTTACCAAAGAAAATATTTAAAAATAAATAAGGACCACTTTCACAGAAGGCAAGTAAATGACCTTTTGACCATCTAAGTCTTTGTCTTAATGCAATCTTTAAGCTAGTAGGTTGTTCATCATAAAACATAGCCTCATCATTATAAGTAATCTGATATCCCTGTGCAACAGCGTCTGCTGTAAGTGCTCTATCCTCAGTAAGAGAAGTATACTTCCACCCATCCTTTACTATCTCACTAGCAAATAAAAAACCAGTACCCTGTATATTAGTAGCTAGTCTAAGAACAGACCTAGCTCTATGATTACATCTTATCGATCTAATCCAGTGAATAGCATAAGTAGAAGCAATCCAGTTTTCATCAAAATTCTTCGTATTACGATAAGAAGTAATAATTTTTTCACCAGAATCAAAGGCATCATTCATCTTAGAAATATAATTTCCATTAAGAAGATTATCAGCATCAAAGATAAAGTATCCCTCAAAACTCATTCTACCATAATCTTCACCTATTTTTTCTAATAAATATTGAAGAGCAAATCCTTTAGTTTTATGTTCATTATCAAATCTTTCGTAGCAGATGGCTCCATGCTTTCTAGCAATCTCAGCAGTATTATCAGTACAATTATCCGCTACTACAAAAGTAGTAATAAGTTCTTTTGGATAATCTTGCTTATTAATACTATCAAGTAGGTTACCAATAACATTTTTTTCATTTCTTGCTGCTATCAATATAGCATATTTATGTTTATTTTTAGCAGGTTTAAACTTCCTAGTAAAGAAAACACCAATTAACCAATATAAAGTTTTATAAGCCATCATAATAACAAGAATCTTACCAATAATATTGTATACATTTTTCCAAGCAAGATAAGAATCCCCTATTGAATTAATAATATTAAAAAAATACATCACATACAACCTCACTTCAGAAATATTGTATCATACATTGACATTTAATACAATAAAAAAACTCCCTAATAAAAAATGTTTGAATAATTATGTTAAATATGATATTATATAACCGGTGATAATTATGCATGTAATAGGAGTAATAGCGGAATATAATCCTTTTCACAAAGGACATTTATATCAAATAAATAAAATAAAAGAAAAATATCCCAATAGTCTTTTAGTAGTGGTCACTTCTTCTTCTTTTACACAAAGAGGAAATATCTCACTATTAAATAAATGGGATAAAACAAAAATAGCTTTAGATAATAATGTTGATTTAGTCGTAGAACTACCATTTGTCTATTCAACTCAGTCTTCTGATCTTTTTGCAGAAGGAGCAATTAGTATTCTAAATACCTTAAAAATAGATACTCTTGTTTTTGGTACAGAAAGAGATAATATTAGCGACTTAGAACTTCTAGCAGATATTCAAATAAATAATATAGAGTATCAAGACAAAGTAAAAGAATATCTAAGTCAAGGATTAAACTATGCAACATCTACTAATAAAGCCCTTGAAGATTTAACTAGTATAAAAGTAGATACTCCAAATGACCTATTAGCTTTGTCTTATATAAAGCAAATAAAAAAACATAACTACCCAATAAAATATTTAAATATAAAAAGAACAACATCATATCATGGCTCAGAAGTATTAGATAACATAACATCAGCCTCAAATATCAGAAAACTATATCTATCAGATAATTGTATAGATAACCTAGTGCCTTTTGATAAAAAATATCTTTATAAAATAGATATGAATAAGTATTATGACATACTAAAATACAAAATATTAGCAGAAGATACAAGTATCAGTAAATATCAAACAGTTGATGAAGGCATTGAATCAAGAATAATAAAAAGTATTTATATATCAAATAACTATGAAGAATTAATTCAAAATATCAAAACTAAAAGATATACTTATAATAAAATATCTAGAATGCTTCTTCATATACTCGTAGGCTTTACTAAAGAAGAAGCTAATAATATATCTATAGACTACATAAGAATATTAGGTTTTACTAGAAGTGGTCAAGAATATTTAAATAAAATAAAAAAAGAATTATCAATACCTTTAGTTATAGGATATAAAAAAAATATATCTAAAGTATTAGATATAGAATTAAAGGCTACCAAAATATATGCCTTAGTTACAGATATGTCTCTTATTAAAAGAGAATATCAAATAAAACCAATAATTAAAGAAAATAATGACTAAAAATGTCTTTTATTTTCCCGCTAAATAGAGATTCAATAATCTCTTTTTTTTCATCATTATCCTTAGATAAAAGCAAACTAGCTATTAAAGTAATTTTTTCTTTGTTACCATTCTTATATTTATCATATTTTTCTTTTACATTAATATATTTAGTATCTTCATCACCATCGATATCATTCATAGTAAATATATAAGCTTTAAATCTATTATTATTCTTATTATCATAAATATTAAGAATAATATTGTCTCCTAATACTTTATATTGAATATAGACATACTCTTCCTTTTTAATATCAAAATCATAACCAAAAATATCATTTACAAAGTCATTAAGTAACCCATCATTCATTACATCAATTAAAGATAATCTAAATATTTCATCATTCATAAAATTCACCACTTTTAAATTACCATATAGATAATAGTAAAGTCAATAAAAAAAATAAAATGTAACCAAATGGGTTACATTTTTAGTGTCAAATTATTGTAAAGTTTGGCACTTAGGACAATAATAAGTACCTCTACCACCAACTTTAATCTTTTCAATTTTCGTATTACAAGTAGGACAATTATTTTTATCCTTACCATGAACAAATAATTCATTTTGAAATAAACCGTGAACTCCATCAACAGAACTATATGTTCTAATAGTAGTTCCTCCTTTTTCAATAGCGGCCTCTAAAACTTTTTTTGTATATTTAATTATATTTTCAGCTTCTTCTTTAGTAATTAAATTACATTTCTTCAAAGGATTAATTTTAGATAGAAATAAAATTTCATCAGCATATATATTACCAATACCAACGATTATATTTTGGTCAAGTAAAACGCTCTTAATAGGTAATTTCTTTTTCTTATATTTATCAAGTAAATATTCACTAGTAAGATTATCATCCCAAGGTTCAAGACCAAGCTTCACTAGTGGTCCTATCTTATCGATATCTTCTTTTTTTATAAGATACATTTTACCAAATTTTCTAGTATCCATATACCTAAGTTCGCTACCATCATCTAAATCAAAAATAACATGTTCATGTTTATTAATATCATCATCTTTAGTCTTAAAAAAGTATTTACCTTCCATTCTAAGATGTGACAGAAGATAATAATCGTCTAAATCAAACATCAAGAATTTACCTCTTCTTTTAACATTATTAATACTTTGATTAGCAGTCTCTTTAATAAATTTCTCTTTACTAGGATATGCAATAATATTATCCCATAAAACTCTAGTTCTAATTATTTTTTTATTATTCAATCTTAACTTTAAAGATTCTTTAACAGTCTCTACCTCTGGTAATTCTGGCATATATATCACCTCTTTTATTACTTAAATTATTTCCCAAATTATTTCCCGGGAAATAATTTTACCTATTTAGCCTCATACCAATTATTTCCCAACTCTATATCTACATCAAGTGGTACCTTTAAATCAAATACATTAGTCATAGTATTATATACAATCTCTTTAACTTTATCAATTTCATCATCGTATACATTAAATATTAATTCGTCATGTACTTGAAGAAGCATCTTACTCTTAATATTTTCTTTTTCAAATATTTCATCAATTTCAATCATAGCTTTTTTCAAAATATCTGAAGCTGACCCTTGAACAGGAGTATTAAGAGCCATTCTTTCACCCATATTTCTAATCATATAATTAGTACTCTTTAATTCATCGATAACTCTCTTTCTATTCATAATAGTTTTAACATAGCCATTCTTTTTAGCAGTTTCAATTTCTTTATCCATATAGTCTCTAACACCTGGATAAGTATCAAAATATTTATTAATAAATTCTTTAGCCTCTTTAACTGGAATACCTAAGTCTTCAGCTAAGCCATAACTACTAATACCATATAAAATACCAAAGTTAACAGCTTTAGCCTGCCTACGCATATTTTTAGTAACACCTTCTTGTGGTACTTTAAATATATCCATAGCGGTCTTAGTATGAATATCTATACCTTCATTAAAAGCATTTATTAAATCATTAACTCCTGATAAATGAGCAAATACTCTAAGTTCAATCTGTGAGTAGTCAGAAGATAAAATAACACTATTACTTTCTGGAATAAAAGCCTTTCTAATAAGTCTACCATACTCACTTCTCATCGGAATATTTTGTAAGTTAGGTTCAATTGAAGATAACCTACCAGTTCTTGTTAAAGTCTGTGTGTAAATAGTATGTATTTTACCATCCTCTCTAATACAGTTAATCATACCATCAATATAAGTCGAATAAAGCTTAGTAAGTGCTCTATATTCTAAAATACAATTAACAATAGGATAATCCGCTAATTTTTTAAGAACATCAGCATCAGTAGTATATCCCCCACTTTTATTTTTCTTTCCATAAGGAAGATTAAGCTTTTCAAATAAAATTTCACCAAGTTGTTTAGGAGAATTAATATTAAATTCACATCCAGCATAATTATAAATATCCTTAGTAATAAGTTCTAATTTAATTTTAATTTCTTCTCCCATTTCTTTTAAAATATTTTTATCAACTCTAATACCTTCAATTTCCATCTTAGCAAGTACCTTTGCTAGAGGCATTTCAATATTTTCAAATAGATAAATAGTATCTTCTTCTTTCATCTTATTATATAGTTCTTTCTTTGAAGTATAAATAAATTTAGCTTTAAGAATAGCTCTCTTACTAGCTTCTTCATCACTTACTACTTCTTTCTTATCATAAATATGAATATTAAAATTCATATTATTAGCAAGATAAGCAATATCATCTTTAGTTTCGTAGTTAAGTAAATAAGCACTAATCATAGTATCAAAAACAATCTTAGGTACTTTAATACCATATCTATTAAATATTACAATTAACTTCTTATAATCATAAGTAAATAAATTAAATTCAGTATTTAAAACATTATAATTATTTTTTAATATATCAAAAGGAATATAGTAGGCTAAATTATTATTATATAAAGAAATACCAAGTAATTCAGCATCATGATAATTACCAATAGTAGTATCTAACCAGATAGCGGTCTCTTCATTAATTTTAACTTCATTAATATCAGTAATAACTTTAAAGTTATCTATACTATTATGTTCTTCTTTCTTTTTATCTTCTTCAATTACATCATCCAATTTCTTAAGAAGAGAATAAAAACCTAAATCCTTATAAATATTAGTAAGTTCTTCAATATTACAATTTTTATATTTTAAATCATCAAAACTAACATCAAGAGGAACTTCTCTATATATCGTAACTAAATCTTTACTATAATAAGCATCATCTTTACCTTCAATAAGTTTAGTTTGTGTAGCACCTTTAATATTATTAATATTAGCATAAATATTTTCAATAGTAGTATATTCACTAACTAATTTAATAGCTCCCTTTTCTCCAATACCACGAACACCAGGAATGTTATCTGAAGCATCTCCCATTAAAGCCTTTAAATCTATCATATGAATAGGTTCAAAACCATATGTCTCATTAAAAGTTTTTCTATCCATCATAATATAATCTTTAGTTTTAAGTAATTTAACCGTTGTCTCATCACTAATTAACTGAAGTAAATCTTTATCACTACTTACAATTAAAGCCTCATATTCTGGATCTTTCTCACACCACATAGATACAGTACCAATAATATCATCTGCTTCATAACCGGCACATTCTAAATATTTAATTCCCATTGCTGCAAGTATTTTCTTAGCAATTGGAAATTGTACCTTTAAGTCATCAGGAGTTTCTTTTCTTCCATCTTTATATCTTTCATATTTTTCATGTCTAAAAGTCTTACCTATATCAAAAGCAACCATCATGTATTCTGGTTTTTCATCATTAACAATTTTATTAATCATATTAACAAAACCATATACTCCATTCGTAGGGAATCCATCTTTATTTCTCATTATATTACCTGTATAAAGAGTAGCATAATAGCTTCTAAATAAAAGATTATTACCATCTACTAAAACTATTTTTTTCATAACATCACCAAGTCTTTCTATATATAATTATACTAAAAAAAAGCTTTAAAATAAAGTCTTTCTATGTTATTTTATTTATATAAATTATTTCCCAGGAAATAATTTATTAGTTCGAATCTACGTTTCTCACTATCATTAAAGCCTAATGTCTTTAATGAAAAATATGAAGCCTATAAAAATAGTCTTCATATTTAACAATATTTTTAAAATGGGAAAAGTTCTGGATTACTAATACGAGCAATAATAGATATAATAATAACTATAATAAGAATAAATAAATAATAACTAACAGAATGAATGTCATTATAAAAATCTTTACCTTCGTTATATATTTCATTACATCTATTAGTACTTCTAAAAGAACTTTCATACTTATTACAAGCATTATTTTGACCATTAACAAAACATTTATTTTTATTACAGAAATATTCACAACCACTTACTTTTCCATCTAGCTTTTTATTTTCATTTAAGTATTTACAACTAGAACAAGTCATATATTCAGTAGCAGTCCCCCATTATCCTGCTACTTACCCCCCCTTTCATATATTTCTTTTCTAAATACATAATATTAAATATTATTTTTTCAAAAATTTTTCAATATCAAATAAATTAATTTGATTTTTTTCTAGATTATTAAACCCTAATTCTGAATTATCAAAATTCCAATTAATTTTATAATCAGGAAGAACTTTAGTTCTAACAGGATACATCCTTGTCATAAGAATAACTTCTTCAAAATTATCTAGTGTTTTAAGTTCTTGAATACTAATTAGTGGTCCTTTTTCAGTATCACCACATAACTTACTAATTTCTTCTAAAGTATATAAATCATTAGCTAGTAAATAAATAATATTATTAAAACACATTCTAATTAAATCTTTATAATTGGTACCATAAACAATATTTAAATTAGTAAGATTTTTTATTAAAGCAGTAATTTTAATATTGTTTCCTCTAGCATAGTTAATTCTATTATAAAAATCTTTTATTGGTTTCATACTATCGAATTCATCTAATATTAAATTAAATCTATTATTTTTATTTTTAAATAAATCTAAACTATAAAATAACTCATCTACTAGTATTGAAACTAAATCATTAGCGTAGTTAGCAGTACCAGTAATAACAAAGATAGCAGTTTTTTCATTACCAATATTTTTAAAATCAAAGTCAGATGTAGCCATCATGCTAGATAATTTTTCTCTAGTAACAAACCCCTTAATTTTTTGACTAAAAGTAGCAATAATACCACCACTAGTTTCTTTAGGCGAAAACAAAGTACCTGATAGGAACTGATAAGTACTAGAAGATTTATCCAAACTATTCATAATTAGTTTATCGTATTTTTTATCATCTTTAAAAATATCATTTGATAAATTAAATATACTATTTAAATTAATTTCTTCACTTTTAGCATTATCAAATAAGTATAAAGCAAGTCCAACAAAGTAATCGCTAGCAGTTTTTTCCCAGAAAGGATCACTAGTAGAATCAATATCATGCATTATATAGTAGGCAATATTTTCTAATATTTCAATAGCTTTATCTTTTTCATCATTATTATAAAGATAATATGGAAAATCAAGTACATTATAATGATTACCAATTTTTAAATTAGCATAATCTAAAACTATTATATTATATCCTCTTTTCTTTAACTCACCTCCCACTTTGTTCATTATTTCTCCTTTGATATCATTAATCAAAAAAGATTCATTTGCTTTGATAATAGTTCTAACAAGTGGTAATACAACAGCTTGTGTTTTACCACTACCAGCAGAACCAATAACAAGACTATGAGATTCATCATCCTTAATATAAATTTTATTTTCTTCTGATAACATTTGTATTCCAGACTTTTGCATCTCAGAGCCAATCTCTACTTCTGTAAGATATTTTTTTAAATCTTTTTCAGAAGTCCATTTTGAATAAAACATATTATTCCTCCTTTCAAATTAATTATAGACCTAAAAATGATAAAAAAATTAAACAAAAATGGCTTTTTTATGATAAAATAATAATAAGGAGGGATAATTATTTATTCTAATGAATTGGTATGTAATATAATAGAGTACATAAATGAAAATTTAAATAGAGAAATAACTATTAATGAATTAAGTAAAATATTCAGTTATGATAAAACATATATAATGAAAAGATTCAAAAGAGAATTAAATATAACTATTAAAGAATATATAAATATAAAAAAGATTCTAAATAGTTTAGAACATTATAACTATAATAATAAAATATTAAACATAGCCTTTAAAAGTGGTTATAATTCATTAGAATATTATTCAGAAATATTTACAACTTTAGTAGGAGTCTCTCCAAGAATATATAAAAAATATATATTACCAGTAAATAATTTAACTGATGATGAAATTAATATAATAAGAATTAATCTTACTAATTTAATAACTATAGATATCAAAATTAAAAAGTATATAACTAATCAAAAACCAAAAGAATTACCAGTAAGAAAACTATCAATATTTAATTAAAATAAAAAATGCACAAATTATTTAAATTTTTGTGTATTTTTATATAAAAAACAAAAAACACTTTAAATAAAGACTACAGGCTTTATTTAACAGTGAGAGATTAAAAGCTCGAACTGAAAAAAAATATTTCCCAAATTATTTCCCGGGAAATATTTTCTAAAATAAACTAAGTTGACTAGTCTCAGGCATACCTTCAAATATACCCATCGTTCTCATCTTATCAATTAAAGTTTGAGATACCTTACATCTAGTTTGAAAATCCTCAATACTAATAAATGGAGCTCTCGCAGCCTCTTTTTCAATATTCTTAGCAACAACATCACCAAGACCATCAATAGCTCTAAATGGAGGAATAATAGTCTTATCATCTTCTACTGTAAAGATAGAACCCTTACTTTTATATAAATTATAAGGAGCAACCTTAATACCTCTTGCAGCCATCTCTAAAGCAACCTTTAAAGATTCAGATATACCATTCTCTTTATTAGAAGCATCAAAACCCTTATTCTCAATTTCAATAATAGCATTCTTAATACTATCATATCCTCTAATCATAGCCTCTATATTAAAATCAGTAGCCTTAGTAGTATACCAACTAGCATAGAAGTATACAGGCATATGTACCTTATACCAAGCAATTCTAAAAGCACTAATAACATAAGCAGCAGCATGTGCTTTAGGAAACATGTACTTAATCTTATGACAACTATCAATAAACCAAGATTCAATACCAGCCTTTTCCATAGTTTCTTTATGCTTAGCCCAAGTTTCAGGATCTTTACTAGCCTTACCCTTACGTACAAATTCCATTATTTTAAATGCCTTAATAGGTTCAACACCATGATACATCAGATAAACCATTATATCATCACGACATCCAATAACATCTTTAAAAGGAACAATATTATTTTTAATAAGTTCTTGCGCATTACCAAGCCATACATCAGTACCATGAGATAATCCAGATATCTTAATAAGTTCCGCAAAAGTAGTAGGTTTAGTTTCCGCTACCATAGAAATAGTAAAGGGAGTACCAAACTCTGGAATACCAAGAGTACCAGTATCACACATAATCTGTTCATTAGTAACACCAAGTACCTTAGTAGAAGTAAATATACTCATAGTATCCTTATCATCAAGAGGAACCTTAAGAATATCCGTACCAGATAACTCCTGAATTAATCTAAGTTGTGTAGGATCAGAATGACCTAATATATCAAGTTTAAGTAAATCTTGGTCAATAGCATGATAATCAAAGTGTGTCGTTCTCCATGCACTAGTAGGATCTTCAGCAGGAAATTGAAAAGGTGTAAAGTCAGATACATCCATATAATCAGGAACAACAACAATACCACCAGGATGCTGACCAGTTGTTCTCTTAACACCAGTACACCCCATCGCCAGTCTCTCAATTTCACAAGATCTCTTATTCATAATACCCTTATCTTCAAAGTATCCCTTAACAAAACCAAAGGCTGTTTTTTCCGCAACAGTACCAATCGTACCAGCCCTATAAACATTATCAACACCAAATAAAACTTTAGTATATTCATGAGCAGATGCTTGATTCAAATCCGAAAAGTTAAGATCAATATCAGGAACCTTATCAGCATTAAAACCAAGGAAAGTAGCAAATGGCATATCTTGTCCATCTTTATACATATGCTCACCACAATTAGGACAAATCTTATCAGGCAAATCAAATCCACTGGAATAAGTAGCACCTAAATCATTACCATTATCATCTTTAAAAATACTATTTTTACATTTAAGGCATCTATAATGAGCAGGAAGAGGATTAACCTCAGTAATACCCATCATCGTAGCTACAAATGAAGAACCAACACTACCTCTTGAACCAACCAAGAATCCTTCATCATTAGAGTGTTTAACAAGTCTTTGGGCAATCAAGTAAATAGGATCAAATCCCCCACCAATAACACCACCTAGAGACTTTTTAATTTTTTTATCTAGTGCCTTATCAGTCATTTCACCATCTTCTTCACTCCAATGTTTTTTAACATAATCACTAACAAGCATCTTAACCTCATCAAATCCATTAACTAAAGTATTATGTAAATTTTCAAATAACTTAGAATCAAGTTCATCATCACTAATATTAGGATTATCTTCACTAATAATTTCCCTCCAGCATTTGTAGACAATATCACCATATAATTCCTTAGATATTCTCTCTTCAATATTATGAGGCAAATCATCACCATACCATTCTTTAGCCCTATCAAATACTAAGTCAGTAACCACTCTAGGACAATCCAAATAAGACTTACCATCGTCACTCTTAACTCTAGGTGAAAAAGGAATACCACCAGTATCAATAATAACCTCAATCTCATCTACCATATCAAGAACTTTATTAGTATTAGTAACAACAATATCATAAGCAAGTTCTTCTCCTAGAAAAGCAAAATCATTAAGCATTTCCTCAGTAGTTCTAAAGTGCTGAGAAGGAATACTCTTAATACTACTCTTAGCAAGAGGATGTCTACCACCACCAGGAACCTTCTGATTAACAATAATTTCTCTATATATCTTATCTTCTTTACTAAAATGATGAACATCCCCAGTAGCCACGATAAGCTTACCAGCCTCACGAGTAGCATTAATAATCTTCTTAATATATTCCTTAATTTCATTAACATCTTTAAAATCACTAGTCTGAATCAAATGGTCATATACTTCCGGAGGCTGTACTTCAACATAATCATAGAAATTAATAATATTAGTAAGTTCTTCTCCCTCTTTACTTCTCCCCTCAATAAAAACTTCACTTTCGTAGCAGCCACTACCAATAATAAGACCTTCTCTAAGTTCATTAAGTTTACTTCTAAGAATTCTTGGGGTCTTATATAAATAAGTAGTATTAGCAAGAGAAATAATCTTAAATAGATTCTTAAGTCCTGTCTTATTAAGAGCAATAGCATTAAAATGATAAGTTCTACCAAATTTATATATTTCATCTTTTGGAATAAGTTTCTCTAAATCACTTATCTTCTCAAAGTTCTGTGTAAATAATTTACCAAGCATCTTGTAGAAGACTAAAGCAGTACCTTCAGCATCATAATCAGCTCTATGATGGGCGTCTTCATCCCAAGGAACATTATATCTTTTAACTAATGCTGACAAACTATGTCTAGAATAGCCAGTATCTAACGCTCTAGATAACTCCAAAGTATCAATAACAGTACTATTAAATTCACCAAGATTATATTTTTTCATAGCACTAGAAATAAACGAAATATCAAACTTAGCATTATGAGCAACCATTGGATTATCTCCTGCCCATTCTAAGAATCTCTTTGTAACATTCTCTTCATTGTCTTTGCCTTTTACCATATCATCAGTAATACAAGTAAGTTCAGTAATCTTATCAGGAATATGTCTTCCTGGATCAATTAATTCATCAAATCTATCAATAATAGCACCATCTTTAATTTTAACAGCACCTATTTCAATCATTTGATCAGCCCCACCAGCATTAAAACCAGTAGTCTCTGTATCAAAAACAACATAAGTAAGATCCTTAAGAATTCTATCATCAGGTCTAACAACAATATTAACAGTATCATCAACAACAGTAAGTTCAGTACCATATAATCCCTTAAAATGTTTACTAGGATCTTCTATCTTTTTATTATAACTTTTAATAATATCATAAGCAATAGGAAAGGCTTGACAACCACTATGATCGGTAATAGCAACCCCTCTGTAACCCATATCAATACACTTACTAACAAGTTCACAAGTATGTTTATTTAAATCAACATTAGTAATACCATCCATCTGACTCATCATTGTATGAGCATGAAGTTCAACTCTCTTAACAGGAGCATTATCTACTATCTTTTCTTTTTCAGGACTCTCTGTCTTATCAACATCTTTATATCTAGTAGTAAAAGTAAGTTCGTTAGAATACTTATCCATAGCTACTTTACCATAAAAGTTATACCAAGAACCAACCTTAAGTAAATCTTTAATTCTAGCATATTCATCATTATCTTTAGTAAACATCTTAACATAAATACTATCACTATTATCAGTAACCTTAAGAGTAATAATCTTATATCCACTCTTAGATTCAAACATATCCATACCAAATATCATCCCATTAATAGTAATATTATCTACTTCATACATTAAATCCTTAATAGGAGTAATACTAGTATCTCTCTTTGGTCTAAAGTATTTTTTTTCTTCTACTTTATCAGGAACACTTTCCTTTCTAGGAGACACCATACTAGGTATATTAACTATTTTATCTTTTTCAATTTGATTAAGAATATCATTCTCTTTATTCTCACATAGATTTAAAACAAAATTACCATTAAATCCATATCTATTAAGCATTTCATTCAAATATTCTTTCTTTTCAGTCATATAAGCAAGCTCTGCTTTATTATAAACATCAAATATATAATTATCATTATCAATATTTAACTTTCTATCAATAAAAGTCTTATATTTAATACTCTCCTCACTAAATAAATCTATTAATCTATCAAAATAATCTTCTAAATATTCATTACTATTATTATTCGTAGTAATAACAACATTAATATCTTTAATAGTTTTAAAAGTATTCATTATTTTATTACATAATTCATCATATATATATACAGGTAAAACTTTATCATTACTAATAATAAACTCCCATAAATTATTTTTCTCATACACTATAATCTTATCAATACTAGCATTCTCTAAATAATCTTTGTTCATGCCTATTTGATTAAGCAATCTTTCCATTTTATCCTGCATAATATCACCTAAACTTCCTAAATAATATTATACTAAAAAAAAGAAGTAAATTAAACATATTTACATTCTTTTTACAAACTTTTTTTACTTCAGAGCCTGTAGTCTCTTTCGTGTTATAGAAAGCCTAGGTCTTTCTATAATAATTTAGAGCCTTTCTAAAAAAGTCTCTAAATTAACCTATTTATAAATTATCAACAGATATTGTTGATACATAAAAAATCACCCATTTAACTATGAGTGATTTTCTTCTTCTAAATAATCTTTTATACCATTAGCGGATAAAGTAGCACATTTAATTCTTGATGGTTGCTTACTAGTATCATCAAAAACAAGTAATTCTTTAAGTACATCTTTATCATATTCTTCTTCATTAATCATCTTAAGATAATTATCAATTAAATAAATACCTTCTTCCTTAGATTTACCTACTAGCATATTAGCTAAAATATTAGTAGAAGATATACTAATAACACAAGCTTCACCTTCAAAAGAAATATCTCTAATAATATTATCTTCTATCTTTAAATAAATATCTAAATTATCAATACAACTAACATTTCTAGTATTAATCTTAACATAATCTTCATTACTAGTATGTTTCATATTAGGATTCTGATAATTATCTAAAATAATACTTCTTTTTAAATCTCTATCCATTATAATATTTCCTTCCATATATTACTACTATTCTTAAGTACATTAATAAGTAAATCAATTTCTTCCTTATTATTATAGAAACTTAAACTAATTCTAACAGTATTACTAATATTAAATACATTATCAAGAATTTTAGCACAATGATTACCTGCTCTAACACATATATTATATTTATCTAAGTAAATAGCGGCATCTTGAGCAAATACTCCTTTAATATTAAATGCTACAATATTAGTATCAACATCTTTATTATATACTTCAATAAAGTCTAGTTTATTAAGTTCATTAATTAAGTATCTTCTAAGATCTTTTTCATATTTATTAATTTTATCCATACCTATATTATTTAAATATTTGATAGCAGCACTAAGACCTAATACTCCCTCTATATTAGGAGTACCTCCTTCTAGTCTAGTAGGAATTTCTCTAAGTTCAACATAACCATCTTTAGTAAATATGGCATTCATACCACCACCATAGTTCATAGGAGTAATCTTATCAAGTAAATCAAATTTAGCATATAAAACTCCAACTCCAGTAGGTCCATACATCTTATGCCCTGAAAAAGCCATAAAATCTATATCATCTTTTTGAACATCAATCTTCTTATGAGGAATACCCTGAGCAGCATCTACTACTACTAAAATATTATTATCGTGAGCTATCTTACTAATTTCTTTAATAGGTCTTTCATCTCCTACAACATTAGTAACATAAGCAATTGATACAACTTTAGTCTTATTAGTAATACTCTTTTTAAAATTATCAATAGTAACTTCATGATTTTCATTTAAAGGAATATATTTAACTTTGATACCAATTTCTTTTTGTAAAATAAACCACGGAAGAATATTTGAAGCATGTTCACTAAGTGTAATTAATACTTCATCATCTTTCTTAAGATAATTCTTAAAAAAGCCTGTAACTATCATATTCATTCCATTAGTAGTACCACTAGTAAAAACGATTTCTGAGTTTTCTTTAGCATTTATAAAATTTTTAATTTCTTCTCTTGTACTTTCATATAAATTATCAACAATAGCACTAGTTTTATAGTCTCCTCTATGTGCATTAGCAGTATATTCATCATAATATTTACAAATAGCATCTCTAACACATTTAGGTTTTAAAGTAGTAGCACCATTATCAAAGTAAACAATATTATTAGAAAGCATTGCAAAATCATCTCTATGCATTTATTCACCTCCAATCGAATCTAAAATATTAAGTATTCTTTCCATATTTTCCATATCAGGATTAATATTAGAAAGTATCATACCTTTAATAATTAATTTAACAGAATCATTATATGATATACCTCTACTCATCAAATAGAATAAATCTTCTTCATTAATACTACCAATAGTAGAACTATGAATAGCGGTAACATCTTCTTCACTAATAAACATATTAGGATTAACTCTATTATCAGAATCACCTAAAGTAACAATCTTTGTACTTTGATTTAAGTAGCAGTCCTTAATACCATTATCAACATAACTATTAATATCAAAGTAATTAGAACTATTTTCTTTAGCTACAATTCTATTAAATACATCACTACTAGTATTATTATCTAAATGATAAACATTAATTTTATAAAAATTATCATTATTACTAATACTAGAAAAATTATATTTAATATTAGCTCCTTTTTTATTTAAACTAATATTAACTACTTCATTACATTTATTATTATAATAAAATTTACTTATTATTAAAGAAGAAGCCATATCTAAATTATACTTAATATTAAAATTAATATCATTATTATTAGAATATTCAAATAAATGAATACATTTATTATTATTAACGTTAATACATAAACTTACATTATTACAATCTATATAATCAATAAAATAATTACCATTATTATTAAAATTAATACTATTATCATTAATTTCTACATCATCACTAACAAATGGAATAATTTTATTGTTTACTACTTTTATTTTATTCATTATTAACCTCTTTAGTTATAACATTTTCCTTATTTAAATATTTATTGTATCCATTTTTTTCAATATCATTAGCAAGAGAATAGTCTCCTGTTTCAAGAATCTTACCTTTACTCATAACATGAACAAAATCAGGTTTTAAATATTCTAATATTTTAGGATGATGTGTAATAATTAAAATAGATGTATTAGGATTTTCTTCTTTATATTTTTTAATATTTTCTCCTACTATTCTTAAACTATCAACATCAAGACCAGAGTCTAATTCATCTAAAATAATAAACTTAGGAGTCAATAATTTAATTTGAAGTACTTCATTTTTCTTTTTTTCACCACCAGAAAAACCAACATTAAGACTTCTATGAATTAAATCTTTATTCATAGAAAGCTCTTCTGCACCTTTTTCACATTTTAATATAAAGTCATATAAACCAATCCTTTTATTATTAACACTTCCAATAGCAGTTCTTAAAAAATCTTGATTACTTACTCCTTCAATTTCCATAGGATACTGCATAGCAAGAAAAATACCTTTTTTAGCTCTTTCATCAGTAGATAGTACCATTAAATTATCTCCATTAAAAGTTATTTCACCATTAAGAACTTTATAATTAGGATCACCCATAATTACTCTTGATAAAGTTGATTTACCAACGCCATTAGGACCCATAATAGTATGTATTTCACCATCGTTAATAATTAAATTAAAATCCTTTAAAATAATCTTGTTATCAGTAGCTACTTCTAAGTTATTAATTTTAAGCATAATAATCCCTCATTTCACATATAATTATATCATATTTTTAAAAAATAAGGTAAATAAAAAGCATAAACTTAACATTTATGCTTTAATCTAGTAAATAATCTTTAATTCTTTTTCCACGTGAAGGATGTTTTAACTTTCTTAATGCTTTACCTTCAATTTGTCTAACACGTTCTCTTGTTACTCCAAACTTTTTACCGACATCTTCAAGAGTCATTGGATTTTTGCCACCAAGACCATATCTAAGTTTTATTACTTCTTGTTCACGTGGGTTTAAACTTTCAAGTATTTTATTAATGTCATCTCCAAGAGAACTATTAAATACAATGCTTTCTGTTGATTCTGCTCTATCAGGAATAAAATCTCTAAAACTAGTATCCTCATCTTCTTTAACAGGAATATCATAAGATGTTGGTTCAACTGATACCATAATAGCATCTTCTATTTTTTCTGGAGTAGTATTAAGAATTTCTGCAATTTCCTCATTAGAAGGCTCCCTATTATACTTTTGCATAAAATTACGTTTAACAGCAAAAATTCTATTTATTAATTCAAGTAAATGGACTGGTATTCTAATAGTTCTTGCTTGATCTGCCATAGCTCTTGTAATAGATTGTCTAATCCACCAAGTAGCATAAGTAGAAAACTTATATCCCTTAGTGTAATCAAATTTAGCAACCGTTTTCATGAGACCTATGTTACCTTCACTAACTCTATCTTCAATTGGAAAAGAAAAGTTTCTGTATTTTTTTGCTATCGAAACAACAAGTCTTAAGTTGCAATTATATATATATTCTCTATTATTACAATACATTAAAGCATATTCAATTTGTTTATCAAATAGATCATAATCATATCCTTTATTTGTAAGATTAATACCAAGTTTATTTTTAATTGTCTTTTTATCTGGAAGAATAATATTTTCTTTCTTTTTACCATTTATTTCTTCCCATATTTTAATATATTTTTGTATTAAAATTTTATCATCAGTACCTAAATATTTACTAAGTTTAGTTAATCTTTTTTTATCATTAATATTTTTTATAGAAGCTATCATAGTGGGAGCATCAACAAAAACTAAGTTATTATTTTCATTAAGAGAAAATATACTAAATTTTTCTTTTAAGTCACTTAATAATTTAAAGATTCTTTTTTCTTCGTTTCTACTTAGTAGAGGATATTGTCCAATATCCTTTAAATATAATTGAAAAGCATCATTATATTGAACATCAAAATCTTCACTTTTATCATCTATACTAAAACTATTATCATCAATAATATTATAGAAAAATTCATATTTTTTCTTCAAATAACTAGGATTCTTGGTTTGTAATAATAATTCAGTAAAATAGTTTTCAATATTTTCATATCCATATTTATCAATTAATAAAAAACAATCATCATTACTCAAATCAATATTTTCTAAATCAGCTGAAATAAAATAAGGATAATATAAATTAAGCAATTTTTCTTTTTCTACTTCATCAGCAGCATTATATAGTTCATTAAATACTTCTTTTACTCTATCAATACCAAAATTATTAACAAGTATATTATAAGAATTTAGGTCAAACAATTTAAAACTTTTAATTTTTTCAACAATAATCTTATTAATACTATTCATAAAATAAACCTCCTCTTTAATTGAGTAAATATTTTAACACATAAACAAAAAAAAGTCAAACACTGATTAATTGCATAATTAATCATTTTGTTTGTACTTTTTTGTTAAATCATCCAATTCATTAATTAACTTATCAGCAGTTTCCCAATCTTTAAGTTTAGCTCCAGAAGCATACTTATGACCACCACCACCATATTTAGAAGCAGTATCATTAACATATGGACCAACAGATCTAATATTTGCCCTAATTAAGTTGCTTTTAATATCCTCAGATAGGAATATCCATACAGTAATTTCATTAACAAATTTTAAATCATTAATCATATTACCAGCAGCGGCACTATCAACACCATATTCTTTCATAAGCTTATCAGTTATTTTAATATATGCAACACCATTATCTGTTAAAGTAAGATTTTGATAAATATATCCTTCAAATCTAACTTCATTAAGTGGTCTTTGATATAAGTAGCCATATAATCCAGTAAAATCAATATTAGTTTGTTCAAGTAATTTACTAACTAATTTAAATGTTTTAGGAGAAGTATAGTCATGTAAGAATCTATCAGTATCACCAACAATTCCTAAATAAAGTTTTTCACCAACACTTTTACTTAAATTAATTTTATTAGCAAAAGCAAATTCAAGAATTAATTGGCAAGTACTACATGCGTTATCATCAATAACTTCAATATTAGCATACTTATCAATTATTGGATGATGATCAATTTTAATAACATATTCAAAATTATTAATATTTGCTCCATCAATTCTTTTAATATCTGGAGTATCTAGGACAATACACATTGCTTTACTAGTATTTAGATTATCAATCTTATCTTGACTTCCAAAAAACTTAAATCTACTAGTAGGATTACCAACTGTATAAACTTTTTTATCTGGAAAAAGTTCTAGAATAATATTTTTTAAAGCAAATTGAGAACCAAGAGCATCAGGATCTGCACCAATGTGTCTCGCAATTACAATAGTATCATATTTTTTTATTTGCTTAAATATTTGTTTATAAATATTCATAATATTATCCTATTAATCTATATGTGTCTCTAGCTATCATTAACTCTTCATCAGTAGGAACTATATAACATGGAATTTTAGAACCTTCTTTTGTAATTAATCTAAATTCTCCACGAATATCATTAGCTTCTTCATCTAGTGTAATGCCAAGAGGAGCTAACTTATCTATAATTTGTTTTCTAGTCATAATAGAATTTTCTCCGATGCCACCAGCAAAACAGATAGCATCAACATCTTGTAATTCACACCATAATTTAGCAATATATCCAACAACTCTATTAACAAATAGTTTTTGTGCTAGAATACATCTTTCATTACCTGCTTTAATTCCATCCTCAATATCTCTTGAGTCACTACTTACACCAGAAACGCCAAGTAAACCACTTTCTTTATTTAGTATATTTACAACTTCATCAAGACTTTTACCAGTTTCTCTCATGATATAAGGAATTAAAAATGCATCTATATCGCCACATCTAGTTCCCATAACAAGTCCTGAATTAGTAGAAAAGCCTAAACTAGTATCAAAGCATTTACCATCTTTAATAGCAAAAATACTGCTACCATTACCTAAGTGACAAGTAATTAAATTAATATCTTCCTTACCTAATTCTTTTTTCATAGTTTCAGTTAGATATTCATGACTTATACCATGAAAACCATATTTTCTAGCTCCATATTTCTTAGTCCATTCATAAGGAATAGCATAAGTATAAGATTCTTCTGGCATAGATTGTGGAAAACCAGTATCAAATACAGCTACGTTAGGAGCCTCAGGAATATATTCTTGAAACGCTTCAATTCCCATTAGATTAGCGGGATTATGAAGTGGCGCAAGATGAAATAATTCGCGAATAGTATCAGTAACATGCTTATTTATAATAGTACTATCTGCATATTTATCTCCACCATGAACTACTCTATGACCTACACCTTTAATTTCACTTAAATCTTTAACTATATTATAGTTAATTAATTCTTCTGTTAAAATTTTAACAGCATCTTCATGACTTTTTAAAGGCACCTCTTTCTTTATTTTTTCTCCATTAATTTTGATAGTATAAAAACTACCATCAATTCCAATTCTTTCAAATACTCCGCTGATAAGAACTTTTTCACTTGGCATATCAAAACCAGTGAATTTTAAAGAAGAACTACCAGCATTAATTGATAATATAATCATTAAAACACCTCTTTCCTTTTAGTATTATATCAAATTTTTTTCTATTTAGAAAGAAAAATCGTTAATAAATGTAAAAAAGATAGATTTTATATCATTTCTAATAGTTATAAATATCTATCTTTTAAAGTAATAACTAACATTCATTTAATCCATATCATTCATAAGTACTGGAAGAATCTGTTTTTTTCTTGAAACAATACCTTTTAAAAATTCACCTTGTTTAATATTTTTAATACTAAATGATGATTCAAGTACATCCTTTGCTCTGTCACTAAATAATACATAAGTACCATTTTCTAATATATTAGTAATAAATAAACATACAAACAAATAATTATTACTTTCACAAACAGTATTAAGTAGTTTAACATATTCATCTTTTTCACTCATTACTTCATCAATATCCATAGTAATAACTTGACCAAGTCCAATCTTAGAATTATCAATTGTATAAGTCTTATAATCCTTATATAGAACTTGTTCTCTAGTCATACCCTCTAGTGAAGAACCAGCTTTAATCATTTTACTACCATATACTTTATAATCAACTTTAGCTAGTTTACCAAGTTCACTTACAGCTTCTTTATCAATATCTGTAGTAGTAGGACTAGTAAGAATCAAAGTATCAGATAAAATACCAGATAACATAAGGCCTGCCATAGATTTAGGAATAGCAATTCTATTTTCTTTATATAATTTATAAATAATTGTATTAGTACTACCAACAGGCATATTTCTAAAACTAATAGGCATATTAGTACCAATAGTACCAATATTATGATGGTCAATAATTTCTAAGATATTAGCATCTTCAAGTCCGATAGCGGATTGTTCATAAGAATTATGATCAACTAAAATAACATTCTTTTTGCTTCTAAATCCAACATCAGAAAATCTTATAATACCATTACATTTTCCTCTTTTATTAAGTACAGGATAGTAACTATATCTAGTTTTGTTAGCTAATTTAATAAAATCATTAACGTCATCATTTTCATTAACACATAAGATTTTCTCAGTATTAAGAATAGAAGTAACATTATTACATAAATTAAAAATCTTAGTAGTTTCCAAAGTATTATAACTAGTATAAATAATATTAACTTTATTTTTTTTAGCAATTTTTAAATGTTCTTCTTTCATTTTTCCATTACCAATAACCACAATAAGTTTAACTCCAGAATTAACAGCGTATTCTATAATACTATGTCTATCACCAACAATTAAAATATTGTTTTTATTTAAAGTAATTTCTTCCATAAAGGTAGTACTTTTATAAGATGCAACAAGTAGTTCACCTTCAATATCATCATCAAATCTAAGTATCTCAGTACCTTTGATAACTTCACAAATATTATCATAAGTAGCATCAACATAACTATAATTAAAAGCAAACTGATCTTTAGCAATATCTTTCATACTAAGAATACCAATCATATTTTTATCTTTATCAACAACAGGTATTTTACTAATACCAACTTTATTCATTCTAAAATAAGCTTCATATATAGAATCTTTCTCTTTAACAGTATAATTTTTAGTATATTTTAAATCTCTAAGTTTAATATTAACATCATTTAGAAAGATAGGCTCTGGCACATTAAAATAGTTAAGAGCAAATTTAGATTCTAAATTAATAGAACTAAGTACTGCTGGAATGGTATTCATTCCTAATTTATTTTTTAAATAAGATAGTGTAATAGCAGCAGTAACACTATCAGTATCGGGATTTCTATGCCCAAATATATAAACTTTTTCCATTATTAATCACCTCTAATAAATTTCCTTATTTTTTGTTTTATATTCATTAAATAACTCTAAACATTCATCATGATCAAGTTCTAAAAGTTCCAAAGTATTTGCGTCTTTATTTTCTAAATACCGATAAATAAAATCATCTCTAAAGCCAATGTCTTCAGCATCTTTTAAATTAGTACCATAATAAACTTTCTTAATATTTGCCCATATAATAGCGGACAAACACATAGGACAAGGATAACCAGTAGCGTATAAAATACAATTAGATAAATCATGTGTACCAAGTATTTTTCCTGCTTCTCTAATAGCCATAATTTCAGCATGAGCAGAAGGATCATGTAGTTCTAATACCCTATTTGAAGCCACACTAATAATATTACCTTCACTATCAGTAATAACAGCTCCAAAAGGACCACCTTTATTTTCGTTCATAGTTCTTCTTGCTTCTTCAATACCAAAATTCATAATATCTTTCATTATTATTCCTCATTTCTATGTTTAGTATGTAAGTATTTTAAAGAAATATCACTACCAACTTCTCCAAAAAAATTATCATATATATCTTTTATATCTGGATTCATTGAAGCACATCTAATTTTCATTCTTTTATCACTTTTATATAAAGCATTCATTCTTTTATTTTTTAAGTTTTTATTTAAAGGAAACACTCTAGGCTGACCTCCACCAGAGATGCAACCACCTTCACAGGTCATAACTTCAATAAAGTCATAATACACTTCTTTATTTTTAATTTTTTCAATTACTTTTCTAGCATCTCCAGTACCATTGATTATAGCTACCTTAATATGAGTACCATTAATTTTAACTACTGCTTCTTTAACATTTGAAGTTCCTCTAATAGACTTAAAATTAAGAAGCCTGCCTTTAGGGTATCTTTTATAAAGAATGTGATATACCTCTCTTAAAGTAGCTTCCATAACTCCTCCAGAAGTACCAAAGATAATACCTCCGCTACTTCCTTTACCGAGTAAACTATTATAACTACTATTTTTTAATTTTGCAAGGTTTATTTTTTCTTTTTTTAAATATTTAGCTAGTTCTCTAGTAGTAATAGCAAGATCAATATCATTATATCTAAGTATTTCCATTTTTTTACTAGTACAAGGAACTATTACAATACTAATAATATCTTCTCTCTTAAGATTATTAATTTTACAAAAATAATTGTTAATAACAGAACCCATCATTGATATAGGACTTTTACAAGTAGATAAGTTATCTAAATATTCAGGATAAAACATTTCACAAAATTTTACCCATGAAGGACAACAACTAGTAAACATTGGTAAATTTTTACTTGTTTTAATTCTATTAACTAGTTCACTTGCTTCTTCCATAACAGTAAGATCTGCTCCAAAAGTAGTATCAAAAACATAATCAGCACCAATAGTTCTAAGAGCAGTAATCATTTTACCTTCTACATTAGTACCTAATTTCATACCAAACTCTTCTCCTAAACTTACTCTAACAGCAGGAGCAGTTTGCATTACAATAACTTTATTACTATGTAAATATTCTTCCAATTTATCGGTTTCATCTTTTTCTGATAAACATTTATTTGGACAAGCTAAAGTACAACTACCACAATTTATACAAGGATAATCATCTTTACTAAATCCATATACTCCAACATTAAATTTGCAAATATTTTTACATATACTGCATTCATCACATTTATTTTTATCAAATGTAATTGAAGGATTATCTAAAGAAATATTTACTCTTTTATCACTAATATCTTTCATACTACCAACATCCTTATAATCTTATATAAACCATTATATCATTAAAATAGTATTTTTAAAACATAAAATTATTTTCTTTTTTATGTTCACTGTAAGCCATACATGTCTTACTAGTGGTATAAGAAGCCAAAGTCTTCTTATACTGTATCATCCATACCTAATTTATATAAGCCATAACTATATACAAAAAATCTATCAACAATACCTATTGATAGACTAAATTCTAAATAGTAGTTCCAAAGTCGTTATTAACATAACTACTACCATATAATAAAAATATAATAGCAATAAAGATAATGACAATAATTGAAAAACAAAAATATGATCTAGCAAAATTTCTAAGGTTAATATTCTTTGTACCACCAAACGAAAATACTAGTAGTAGAATAAAACCTATAAAAGGAATAGAAAACAAAATTTCATATCCAAAATATCCCCACATAGATATAGGTTTATATTCATAAGGTAAATTCTTATCGTTCATATACATTTCCTCCTATAACAAAATAATAACATATAAAATATAAATATTCAATAAAAAATCGATCAACAATATCTGTTGATAGATAACTTATTTAATAATAGATTTTAATAACTGAATAACCTCTTCCTCCGATATTCCAGCAGTTTCAATATCAAAATTAATATTATTATAACTAAATATAGCATAATAATTTTTCTTTTCCCTCTCCATTATTATTTTAAAAGGTGCCAGCACGTTATTTCATGGTGACACCTTCATTTTGTTATATATTTTAATGTATTATTGATAATAAATTATTATTTTCTCATTATCTTACTTCCCACAGCAGTTCTTATATTTCTAACCACTTTCACAAGGCGACCTATTAAAACAACCAAGTGATTTTTTGGGTTGAAAATTGGGCTTTCTTAGTCTTGAGGTTTAATAATTTACTCTTATATTGCAAAAAAAGTTATGTCTGATTTTCTGACAATGCAGTTTAAAATTATCTAATAATTTATCTAAAAAATTGATTTAATCGACATTAAAATTACATAGTTCTAGGTTTATTTTCAGTATACATTTGAGCCGCATATTGTTTATTTGCATCCTCTAAAGTCTCACTTGAATAATAATCTCTTCCATCTTTTCCAATATATGATAAATTCTTTTCATCATCTATTTGTTGACAAAATTTTCTTATTTCAGGTTGTAAATTATTTTTTGCATGTACAAATATAGCTGTATCTATCATACGGTCAACAATATCATTTAACTTAGTTACAAACTCTACTAATTCAGATGAATCAATAGATTCACTAGCAGATTCATGTTTTTTATGAAAATATTCACTAATTTGTCCTTTCGTATATCCTTCTTTTACCAAAAAGCTAATTCTTTTGGCCGTAGAATTTAAATATTCTATAGTTTTTTTATCAATAGTATCTTGATTCATATTAATTATCTCCTCCTACAATATATTATATCATAAAAAAACAAATTTAATGGTAAAATCATTAAAAAACATGTTTAAAACTTATCTAAACGTCTTTTTTGATGTAAAAATACCTAAATATTGTAATCATAGAAAAACCCGCAACTCATTATTTTATGCGGGTTTGTTGGCTTATTTTCCACAGCAGTTCTTATATTTCTTACCAGATCCACATGTAGTGGATGCTCCCATATTATCTGTATTATTTATACTTATAGTATTATGAGTATTTCTTTATTTATCGAACTAGGTAACATCTATATTATTCATATTTATGATATTATCTGTACTATAAGTATTTCTCTAACGTGGACTTCTTGTGGACATTGTCCACATCCGTTCATCTGATATGATTATATCAATTTTTGCCTTTTTATCCAATCTGCAATTTATTTATTTTCAATTTGCTTTGTTTCACTTAATAGTCTATCAAAATCT
>OGOJ01000491.1_pt1 | contig 36657 bp, 30 predicted proteins | sample 1552601 | NCBI WGS metagenome assembly OGOJ01 (sample SAMEA2580184, study PRJEB22360) | human gut metagenome | biome: human gut; feature: human-associated habitat; material: faeces | place: Denmark | collected 2008/2010
TAAATAGAAAATAGTGTAGTGATTTCTATTCACCAACACTATTTATTATACAACCAAATAATCAGTAATTGATTATTTTTTTTGAAAGGATGATAATATGAAAGCACTAGTAACAGGAGCTTCTTCTGGTATGGGAAGAGATATGGCTAAATATTTATATTCATTAGGATATGAGTTATATTTAGTTGCAAGAAATAAAAAAGATTTAAATAGAGAATTTAAAGGATATAAAAATATACATACTTATGGTTATAATTTAATAATTGAAGAAGAATGTGTTAAATTATATAAAGAATTAAAAGATGAAAATATTGATATATTAATTAATAATGCTGGATTTGGAGATGCTGGTAATTTTACGGAAACTAGTTTAGATAAAGAAATGGATATGATTGATTTAAATATTAAAGCATATCATATACTTACTAAATTATTTTTAAAAGATTTTGTTAAGAGAGATTATGGTAGGATACTAAATGTTGCTTCAATGGCTGGTTTTATGCCAGGGCCTTATATGGCTACTTATTATGCTACTAAAAACTATATTGTTAGTTTATCTTTAGCTATATATGAAGAATTAAAAAGAGATAAATCTAATGTTAAGATATCTATATTTTGTCCTGGACCTGTTAATACTAATTTTAATAATGTAGCAGATGTTAAATTTAATATTTCTTCTCTTAATAGTGAATATGCTAGTAAAGTAGCTATAGATGGTCTGTTTATGAATAAATTACTTATTATTCCTAATAATATGAAATTTAATCATTTACTTACTAAGATTGTTCCTACTAAGAGTATTTTATTTGTAAATTCTTTAATACAAGAAAGAAAAGAAGAATGAATTTTCTTTCTTTTTCTATTTAATTATAGTATAATGTATTAAGAGGTGTGCATAATGAAAAAAATAGTTGTCTTAGGTGGAGGAACAGGGCTTTCAGTGCTTCTTAGAGGATTAAAACAGTTTCCTCTTGATATTACCGCTATTGTGACAGTTGCTGATGATGGTTCTTCTAGTGGAAGACTTAGAGAAGAATTTGATATATTTGCAGTAGGTGATCTTAGAAATGTTTTAGTATCTTTATCTGAAGTAGAACCACTTATTGAGGATTTATTACAATATAGATTTGTTACTGATAGTTCTTTAAATAATCATCCGATGGGTAATTTACTGTTAACTGCTTTATATAATATTACAGGTAATTTAACTGAATCACTTAGATCTTTATCTAAAATATTTAATATAAAAGGAACTATACTTCCTTTTACTGAAGAGAATCCTGTATTAATAGCTCATACTACTGATGGTAAAATAATTGAAGGAGAATCTAATATTACTAAGGCTGGTAAAGAGATTGATTATATTGAATATAAAAATGAAGTTAAACCTACTAAAGAAGTAATTAAGGCTATAGATGAAGCTGATTTAATTATATTTGGTATTGGTAGTTTATATACTAGTATAATTCCTAATTTATTATCTAAAGAAGTAGTAGAATCTTTAAAGAATTCTAAAGCTAAGAAGATGTATGTTTGTAATATAATGAGTGAACATGGAGAGACAGATAATTATAAAGTATCAGATTGTATTAAAAAAATTAATTCTTATGTTAAAGAAGATCTAATGGATGTAGTAGTTGTTAATAATAAAAAAGTACCAGATGATATAAAAGAAAGATATTTAGGAGAAACAGCTGGTCAAATTGATATTGATTATGATGTATTAAATGATATGAATGTTGAAATAATTGAAGATGAACTTCTTTATATTAGTGAGAAGAAAAAAGTTAGACATGATCCATATAGAACAGCACTTGCAATATTTAATTATATAGTTAAGGAGTTAAAATAATGAGTTTTACAATGGTTGTTAAAGATGAAGCTTCAAAGATAGAAACTACTAGATTAGAAGATATATCTGAATTATCCGCTATTATAAGAATAGCGGGAAATATTAATAATAATATAAATGTTACTATTGAAAATAATGCTGTAGCAAGAAGAGTATTTAAATTATTTAAGGAAATATATGGTATTAGTCCTTCTATTACAGTTAGAAATAAGAAACTAGGTAGAGGATTAACTTATATATTAAATATAAATAATAAAGTAAAAGAAATACTTGAAGATTTATCTATTATTGATAATAATAAATATCTTAGTATTCCTAAAGAATATTTAATATCAGATGAAGAACAATTAAGAGCATATTTAAGAGGAGTATTTTTAGTATCCGGTTCTGTTAATGATCCAAAGACTAGTAGATATCATATGGAATTTATATTAGATACAAAAGAATATGCTAATTTTATTAATAAATTACTTAATACTTATGACTTAAATAGTAAAATAATTAAAAGAGAAAAGAATTATACTGTATATATAAAAGAAGCAGAAAAGATAAGTGATTTTTTAAGAGTTATAAAGGCATTTTCTGCGGTTATGTATTTTGAAGATATTAGAATATATAGAGATCATAAAAATATGACTAATAGGCTTAATAACTGTGAACAAGCTAATATGGATAAAGTATTTATGACTGCGAATAAACAAATTAATGATATAGAAAAATTATATGAATTAGATATGGTTGATTTACTTGATGAAAAGTTAAAGACAGTTATAGAATATAGAATGAAGTATAAAGAAAGTTCTTTAAAAGAATTAGCAGAAATTATGTCTTTTGAAACAGGTACTGAAATTACTAAGTCTGGATTAAATCATAGATTTAGAAAAATTAGAGAGATTCTAGATAATATAGAAAATAAATAATTATATAGTACTAACTCTAAAATATGATAGGTCTAATGAGACTCTGATGGAGACTAAGAATTAGGCTATATCAGACATGAAAATACCTTGGATTTTCATGAAAGGTGAAAAATGTAAAAAAATGTAGAAAAGTACTTGACAGATAGTGTAAAATGGTGTACAATTTAATTGTCTAATAGAAAATACTATGATAATATAATGTAAATATTAATAACGACTATATGTTTTAGTATTTACCCGAGTAGAAGTTTTATTTGGAAATCTTTATGTTAAATAGTAAATGTTGGGTATTATGGTAGAGGCTATAATTCTTATCTATCTATTAGATATGCATATATGTATGAGAAAGAAAACTCATTAGATAGGAAGCTGTTTTATATTAACTGACATTAATTTAAAATGGTTATTCATCAAACTAGAGAATGCAATTGTGTGTCAGGCAATGCATTCTTTTATTTTACCTAAAATTATGTTATACTATTAATGCAATGAGGAAGTGGTATTATGAAAGAATTACTTAGTCCTGCGGGTAATATAGAATGTTTAAAGGCTGCGGTTAATAATGGAGCAGATGCTATTTATCTTGGTGGAAAAACATTTGGAGCTAGAGCATATGCTGGTAATTTTAGTAATGAGGAATTAAAAGAAGCTGTTAATTATGCTCATTTATATGGAGTAAAAATATATATAACAGTAAATACTATTATTTATAATACTGAAGTAGATGAATTAATTAAATATATAGAATATTTATATAAAATAGGAGTAGATGCTCTTATTATGCAGGATATAGGTATGATATCATTAGTTAGAAAAGTATTTCCTAATATGGAAGTACATGCTTCTACTCAGTGTCATAATCATAATAATGAAGGTATAAAGTTATTAAAAGAACTAGGAGTAACTAGAATAGTACTAGATAGAGAAATGTCTCTTGAAGAAATAGAAAATATAGATGTAGATATAGAAAAAGAAGTATTTATACATGGAGCTTTATGTAACTGCTACTCTGGATGTTGTCTATTTAGTTTTATGAATGGTGGTAGAAGTGGTAATAGAGGAGAATGTACACAAGTATGTAGACTTCCTTTTAAGTTAATAAAAAATGGTGAATATGTAAATAATGAAAGTAAATATTTACTTAGTACTAAAGAACTTAATACTATAAATAATTTTAATAAACTATTAGATAGTGATATTGTAAGTTTTAAAATTGAAGGTAGAATGAAATCTCCTAGTTATGTTGGATATGTAACTAGAATATATAGAAAATTAATAGATACTTATAGTAATAGAATATCTAGTAAAGAAGAAGATAATTTAAAGATATTATTTAATAGAGAATTTACTAATGGTTATTTATTTAAAGATAAAGTTATGAATATAGAATCTTCTAATCATAGAGGATTAGATATTGGTAAAGTAATAGATGTTAATAAAAAGAAAATTAAAATTAAATTAGATAAAGAATTATATCAAGAAGATGGTATTAGATTTAAGAATAGTAATAAGGGTATGATAGCTAACTTTATTTATAATGAAAAAGGATTACTTATTAATAAAGGTAATGTTGGAGATATTATTTATTTGGATAATAAGATTAATCTAAAAGATAAAGATATTTTAGTTAAGACCTCAAGTAGTTATTTAGACAAAGAGATAATTACTAGTAGTATTAAAAAGATACTTATAAATATAGATATTAAATTAATAGATGAATTTTTAGATATTACTTTTAGTGATAATATGAATAATATAGTTAGTGATAAAGTAAAGGTAGAACCTCCTGTTAAGAGGGGAACTACTAATGAAGAGATTAAAGAAAAGATAACTAAACTTGGTAATACTCCTTTTGTATGTAATAATATAAATATTGATATAGATAGAGATATCTTTGTTAATATGAAAGATATTAATAATATAAGAAGATTATTATGTGATAAATTAATTACTACTAGAAGTAATACTAAAAGAGATATTATTATTAATAAATATTCATTAGATTATAATAAAGAAGATGATTATAATACTGAAATATCAATACTTGCTAGAAATAAAGAACAAGTACAAGCAGGTATAGATATGAATATAGATAGAATATATGTTGATAGTGAATTATATGATATATATAAAGATAATGATAAAATATATTTGAGATTAGAGAGAGTTAATAATAATTATAATTATGATAGTAAAAATATACTTGCTACTGAGATAGGGGCTATCTATAAATATAGAGATAGTAATCTTATTAGTGATTATTATTTAAATGTAGTTAATAACTATAGTATTAAGTTTTTACTAGATAATGGTGTTAAGAGAGTTACTTTATCTCCTGAAGTTAATTATAATTATTTAGATGATTATATATTAGATAAAGTAGAATTAATAATATATGGTACTATAGAAAATATGATTACTAAGTCATGTCCTATTAAAGAATTAAAAATATGTCCTTGTAAAAAAGAAGATATATATTATCTAGAAGATATTAATAAGAATAGATATAGAATACTTCATAACAATTGTTTAACACATATTATGCATTATAAAAAGATTAATTATATTGATAATATTAGTTATTATAAAAATCTTGGTATTAGATCATATAGATTAGAATTACTAGATGAAAGTTATGAGGAAGTTATTAGATTAATTGATGAAATAAGGAAAAAATAACAGAAATAAGTAGCAATACAACTGCTAATATTTTAGAAAATGCTTTTAAAAAATAACTAGTAAGGATTTCTTACTAGTTCAGAAAGGATGGACAAGTATTATAATTTAAATGATATTATTTAATTTTGAATAGGATGGTGAGGTAAAATAAGTGGTACTAAATTAATTGTAACAGATAGATTAGTCTTAAGAAAAGTAACTATGAATGATGCTCATGATTTATTTATTAATTGGGCTAGTGATATTAAAACAAATGAATACTTAACTTTTAAATGTCATGATACTGAAGAGACTACTAAAAAGGTAATCAGTTATTGGTTAAAGAAATATGAAGAAAATGGATTTGAGTGGTGTATAGAAATAAAAGATACTAAAGAAGTAATTGGTGTTATTAGTGCAAATACTTCATATAAATATAATACTTTAGAAATAGGTTATAGTATATCTTCTAAGTACTGGAATAAAGGTTATACTACAGAAGCAGTTAAGGTAATAATTGATTATTTATTTAATGAATGTAATTATAATATAATTGAGGCTGTTGTACCAAGTAATAATATTGGTAGTATTAAAGTGGCAGAAAAATGTGGTATGAAATTAGAGGCTACTTTAAAAGATAGATATAAAAATAAATTAACTGGTAAAATGAATGATTTACTCATATATTCTATTTTTAATAATAATTAAATGAATGGTAAAGAATTATTAGTGTAATGATAATTCTTTTTTAAATATTTGACTAATTAATAAAAATAGAGTATTATATAAGTAATTTATTTGAGGGGATGAGATATATGACTATAAAGAATATTGATATTTATAGTGAAATGAATGGTAGTTATGTAGTGGATAAAGATAAGAAAATTACTGGGTATGCTTCAATTGATAAACCTTGGCAGAAATATTATAGTAAAGAAGCTATTACTGCTAGTATACCTGAATTAACTGCTTATCAATATATGGTAAGTCAAAATGAAGATAATTTAAGTACTAAGGCTATTATGTATTATGGTAAAAAGATTAGTTATAAAAATTATATAGATATGATAGATGAGACTGCTAGAAGACTATATAATCTTGGTGTTACTGAAGGAGAAGTAGTAACAGTTATGTCTGTTGCTAATCCTGAATTAGAAGTATTGTTTTATGCATTAAATAAGCTAGGAGCAGTTATTAATTTAATTGATGTAAGAAGTGATTATAAACAAATAAAAAAATATCTTATGGAAGTAAAATCTAGTGAAGTAGTAGTTATGGATAATTTTTTACCTGAGTTTGATAAATGTATGGAAGATGAAGATGTTGATAATATAGTAGAAAATGTTATTACATTAAGTCCATATAATTCAGTATTATTTCCATTTAATGTATTAGCAGAGAAGAAATCTAGAAAAGAAGATAGTAATTTATATAGTAAGATAGATGAAATAAAGAAGAAAAACAAATATATGACATGGAATGATTTAATGAGTGTTCATAAATATCGTTATCCTAGATATCCTAGATATAAGAAGAATATGGTAGCGGCTTTAGTTCATACTGGTGGTACTACTGGTGTACCTAAGACAGTTAAACTATCTAATGAAAACTTTAATGCTATGGCTATTCAATATAAATCACTTAATGCTAATTATAATAAAGGTGATACTTTCTTAAATGGAATAGTTCCATTTGTAGCATATGGTATTGTTGTTACTATCCATATGCCTATGTGTTTAGGTATGACTAATATTATTGCTCCTATATTATCTCCTAAAGAGTTTACAGAGTTTATGATTAAGTATAAACCTAATCATACTGCTACTGTTCCAACTTATGTTGAACATTTTATTGAAGATGAAAAAGCAAATTCTATGAATTGGAAATGTATTAAACATATTGGAGTAGGTGGAGAATCTTTTACAAGAACACAAGAACAAGAAGTTAAAGACTTTTTAAAGAATCATAATTCTAGTGGTAGTATAGATAAGGGATTTGGCATGACAGAGTTATCTGGTACTTCGGTAACTTGTATGGGTAATGTTAATAAATTTACTAGTTTAGGTATTCCACTTCCACTTAATACTTATGGTATATTTGAAAGAGGTACTGATAAAGAATTAAAATATGGTGAAGAAGGAGAAATATGTATAACTGGTCCAACTGAAATGCTTGGTTATTTAGATAATGAAGAAGAGGAAAGCAAAGTTATAAAAATACATAGTGATGGTAAAAGATGGATTCATTCAGAAGATGTAGGTATAATTGATGAAGATGGTTTTCTATTCTTCAAAGGAAGATATAAAAGAATGTTTACTCATGGAGGCTTTAAATTGTATCCATCATATATTGAAGGAATTATTGTAAGTCATCCTAAAGTTGAAAACTGCTGTGTTATTTCTATTCCTGATCAAACATATGGTTTTTCTCCGGAGGCGCATGTTGTTATAAAGAAGGATAGTGTAAGTCAACTCAAAAAATTAAAAGAAGAATTGATAAAATTATGTCAAGATAAACTTCCTTCTTATTCGCAACCAGAAGATTTTATTTTTGAAGAAGATTTACCACTTACATCTGTTGGTAAAGTAGATTATAAAAAAGTAGAAAAAATGAGAATAAAAAAGTTAGAGGAAAGCACTAAATAATGCTTTCTTTTAATTTTGAATTATGGTATAATTTTTATAGAATAAAGAGGTGTTTAAAATGAAAATAAATACTACAATATTTTTAACAATAATAAGTTTCTTTTATAGTGTATTATTGATGATTGCATATTTTTCAAAAGATAAAATTAAAACACTTGAAAATAAAGTGTATTCAAAACTTATTATTATTAATTTTATTGGTATAATTTTGGAATTGTTTTGTACAATATTTGCTGGATACGCTAAAGACCATTTACTATTTTATACGATATTAAATAAACTTTTTTTAGTTGAATTAACTATTTGGTGTTCTGTATTTAGTGTGTATGTATTTTTAATTTCTTCAAAGAAAGAAAAGAATGAATTAAAGTCATATCTAAAAAAAGTTTCTATTTTTCATATTGTAATAGATGTAATAACAATGTTTTTAATCTTTGTTTTACCAGTTCAGTTTAACATAAACGATTTAGGATATGTTATGTATTCTTATGGGCCTAGTGTCAACATTGTTTTTATTAGTAGTACATTGTATATTACACTTATGTTTACTTGCTTAATTAGAAATTTTAAAAATATTAAAAGTAAAAAATATTTACCTATATACGTATATATGGTAATAGGTGTTCTAGTCGGAATAGTTCAAAAACTTCATCCTGAAATTCTTGCATTTACTTCGATGGAGGCTTTTATTACGGTAATTATGTATTTTACAATAGAGAATCCAGATAAGAAATTACTTGAAGAGATACATACATCTAAGAAAATAGCGGATGCTGCTAACGAAGATAAAAGTATGCTTATATATAATATGATGAATGAGGTTAAGAGTATTGCTAGTGATATTAATAAATCTTCTGAAGTAATACTAAATAGTAATAATCTAGAAGAAAATAGATTCTTTGCTAGAGAGATAATATCTTCTAATAACAAGTTATATAGTATGGCTAATAATATATATAATATTGATGTAATTGATGATATTAATGTTAAGACTGTTAAAAATAAATATAATATTAAATTATTACTTAAAGAAGTAATAAGTAAAAATAAAGAATTATTTGAAGATAAAGATATTAGTTTTAGATTTAATATAGATAGTAATCTACCTAATACTTTATATGGAGATAGTATTAATTTAAAGAATGTATTAAATACTATTATAGGTAATTCTTATAAATATACAGATAAAGGCTATGTAGAATTATCTGTTAATGCTATATTTAAAAAAGATATAGTTAGATTAATTATAAAGATAGAAGACTCTGGTATTGGTATAAAAGCTGAGGACTTAGATAAGTGTTTAAATAAAAATACTAAAGATCAAAATAGTTTATATGGTGCTAGAAAGACTATTAATATAATGGGTGGTAATTTACTTATAAGTAGTGAATATAATAAAGGAACTATTATTACTATTATATTAGATCAAAAGATATATACTGATAGTAATAAAGATAATTATGTTAATAATAAAAAGATATTAATTATAGATGATAATAATTCTGGTATTAAATTAATTAGTAAGATATTAGATAAACATAATATACTATATGATAGTTCTAATTTAGGTAAAGAAGCCCTAGATAGAATTAGAAAAGGTGATAAGTATGATTTAATATTATTAGATGAAGATATGCCTTATATGAATGGTATTAGCGTTATGAATAAACTTAATAAAATAAAAGGCTTTGATACTAAGGTTATCCTTCTTACTAAGAATAGTAATATTATATATGATGATATTTATAAAGATAGTGGTTTTAGTGATTATATTATAAAACCTATAGATAAAGATGATTTAATGAATAAAATAAATAAGTATTTGAAATAAACTTTTATATTTTAAATATTTATGATATAATCTTTGTGAAGGAAGATAGAGGTGAATTATGGGAAATAATAAGGATATTGACATAAGAATTATTAAAAAATATTTGATGATAGAAAAGGATGAACTTAAGTTAAAAAGTTTTTTGAGATTATATTCTAATTATTCAAAACTAGCTAATTTTAATCAGAATCAGTTAGAAAGTTTTGAGAATGAAATATATACAATAGGAAATAGAAGTTTATCTGATAAAGAAAAAATTAAAAAAGAAATTATTACTATAAAGGCTGCGATTAAAAAGTGTAATGATAAGAAAGTAGTTGATTATGTAAATGATATACTTAATGATATTGAATTAATAATTAATTATGATGATAATGTTTTTGAAGGATATATACCATATTTAAAAAAGTGTATATGTGAACTTCAATCTATATTAAAAATAGATATTAATTTTTATAATACTTCATGTGAGCTTTTTGATAATGAATATGAAAATGTTAAAAATTTAATCTTGAATAAATATAAAGATAATTATAATGGGAGATAGTTATGGATGATTTGAATGTATTAAAAAAGTATATTGGTGAAAAGATTAAGAGTATAGAAGAAAATAATAAACTTATAGAACAAAAACAAGAACAAGTTGCTAAGTTAGAAAAGATATATAGTCCTTTAATTAGTGGTAATTATGCTAATATTGATAAAAATTACTTAAGGGATTGTTTTGACTTTATTTTTGAAGGTAAAGATGTTAATCTAATTATAGAAAGAGTTTATCAGTCAATAGCTATAGTTAGTGATGATAGATTTGCTAAAGAGCCACAAAAGCCTGTGGCAGAAGGATATTTAAATAAGATTAATACTTTATTGTTAACGAATATTGAAAAATTAAAAGAAAATATTATGAAGATTAAATCTGAAGCTGATGATAAAATTTCTGAGTATGAAGAATATTTTGATTTAATTAAGGATGGAAAAATTGTAAGACACTTAAACGAAAATGAATTAAAAAGATTTTTTAAATTTTTAAATGAATCATCACTAGATAAAAATGTTATACTAAATTTAACTGTTCTATTCTCTAAAGATAGTCTTGATTATGCTGAAAATTTAAGAAAATTAAAAATAGTTAGAGAAGAAACAGTTAAAAAGGATAATGTAGCAAAAGTAAAAGAACAAATAAAACAACAAAATAGAAATAAAGTAGAAGAACCTAAGACAGAAGTAGCTGAAGTTGAGTTTGCATTAACATCAAAAGAAAATGAGATTTATTATAAGATGTTAGAAATTATGAATATATTAACTAATGATATAGAATTAAGTCATGATGCTTTAGTAGATATACTTAGTGATGATTATTCTTTAGAAGCTAGAAAATCAATATATGATTCTACTGATGATAAATTTAATCTTATACTTGAAGATTTAAAAGTTAATTTAATACCAAATTTTAAAGATAATAAGGATGATGTAATAAGTATATTTAAGTATATTATTGATTTGTTTAATGAAGAATATAAAAAGCAAGAGGAAGTAGAATTTGTAAGTCAAGTTGAGGATTTTTCTGAAGAAGAGAAAAAAGAGATTGAAAAGTATTTAGAAATTGCTAATAGAGAACTTGAATATTATAATAGTTTAGATAAAAAAGATAAAGATATGATTAAAAGTATAAGAACTTTCATTGCTGAAGATAGTGAAAGTAAAATAGAAATTAGTCCTAAATTTTCTTTGAATTATGTTAAGTATTTTGATTTGATTGATAAGTTTAATAGTGCATATGAAGACTATTTAAAATATCGTGGTATGGAAAGAGAGTTTATTGAACTTGGTGACGAAGAAGCAATGAATAGTTGTCTTGTTAGTCAAATGATAGAGATTAGAGATATTTTAAGAAGATTAAATAAACAGTATGAATTACTAAATAGTAAAGAAGATAATAATGATAAAACAAATGATGCTAGTGTAATTAGTCATTATACTCCTGATAGAAAAACTTTATTTGTCTTTTTACCACTTAGTGATGGTAATTATAGTATTGTTGATGATCAGCAAGAAATATTTAAGACTTTTAAGAAAGCAATGTCAAGTGTAGCAAAAGGATTATATGCTCCTAGTGTAACTGGTTTCGATCTTTATATTGGTAGTCAAGGAGAAAAGAGTGTTAAGGTTACGCCTGATCGTGATATTCCTGGTTATAGAGATGAAATAGATCCTCATCGATATAAACATGGTACTGCTAGAATCACTTATGATAGAATTCCTATATCTGCTAGTAATCAAGAAAAAATTAAAGAAGCCTATGGTGTAGAAAAGGCTGATGTTCTTTTGATTATTGAATGTTCTACTAAAATGAATGATTCAAGTAAGGGTACTTATAATGCTGTTAATAGGAGAATAGCAAAAGAAATAGGAAACATTAGATATGTATTTAATTTATTTAGTACTGATTTTGATGATGCAAGTTTTAAAGCTGCTGCTGAACTTATTGATGATTCTGATAAGTATTGTGAAAGATTATATAAGGATCCATTTAAAAAATTGGATGATGAGAGTTTATGGAGGTAAATATGGAAGATAAAATTATTAGTGTTTTAAATAATGTTAGAACTAATCTTTCTAATGAGTTAGAAACTAAAACAAAAGAATTAGTAAAACCTTTTGATGACTTTGCTGATAGATTATCTGCTGTTGAAGTTACTCCATTAAAAATTAGAGGTTTATCTATAGAAGAAATAGATAATAACTTTGTGAATATTAGTGTTGAAATACTTGAAAAATTAGAAATGTATAAAGAATTATCAAAATTTTCATTTTATCCACTTACTGATGAACAAAAATTAGATATATCAAATATAATGAAAGAATTAATTAAAGAAATAAATGAAATTAAAAAACATATTGTTGATTCTAGTGTGATATTAAAGGATACAGATGGTAAATTAAAAGAAATTGATGAAATTATAGAAAAAGTAACTGCTCTTTATAATAATGAAAGATATTTAAATTCAAATGATATTATGAATATTGTTAATATTTTAAAGGATTCTACTTTATCAGTTGAAGAACAAGTAACAATTGTTCAAGAATTAAGTTTATTATCTTTAACTACACTTAATTCTAATGAAATGGAAGAACAGGAAGAGGATATTCTAGTTATTGAGGAAGCTGGTGTTGATAGAGAAGAGTTAGTTAATCTATTTAAAGAGTATGGCTATGACTTTGAAAAGTTTGAAAAAGAAGATAAAGATAAATTACTTAGTTGTGGTAATATAAATAATATTAGGGGAATGCTTGATGTTCTTGCTGAGAATAGTCTTAGAATTGATATAAATAATACTAGTTGTAAACTAGCAGTAATATTTATTAATTCTAATAGTACTATTTTGTCTGTAATTATTAAAAATATTAAAGATGATGTTGAAAAAAATAGAAAACAACTTGTTGGAATTTCTTCTGGTAATTTATCTGTAGAAAGAATCTTTTCTGAATATTTAGATACTCCGTCAATGTTTATTAAAGGTAAAAGAAAATATAAAAGAAGAAATGGTGGTAGTAATGGACCTGGTCCTGATGGTGGTAAAACTGATAAGGACTATGTTGTTCCGGCATTTGATAAGTATGTGAAAAACAGGGAGTTATTATTAGAAAATGGTTTTGATATTAATTTAGTTGTTATTAAATGTAAGACTGTACTTAGTAGCACTCCAGAAAAATTACAAAGAAATTTTGATTGCTTTGAATTTTATGGTATACCGAAAAATGTATATAATAGAACATTATATTCATTAATTGCTTCTAATCCTTTATCTGCGATTGATCAATTTATTGAACTTGGATGTTATAGATACATTTTATCAAACTTTTCATATGTTATTAAAAGACCTGATGATCTAATGTTTTATCGTATTGTAAAGGCAAAACAATTGGGAGATCCAATATATAGTGAAAGAAGAACACAAAATATTGAATTTTTAGGTAAGATTTCTAATGATTCTAAGAATGGTTATGGAATTAATCGTAGTAATAAACAAGAGGTTGTTAGTCAATATATACCTAGTTTTAATCCCATGTATGATGAAGTGGTTAATAGAGATAGAAATGCTGGTTCGATAATTCTTGCTAGTAATAATTATTTTATTACTGCAATAGAAGAATATAAGGTTGATGATTTAAGATATGATTTTAACGGAGTTATTATATCTAGGTTTAAGGTACTTAGAATATATGAAACATTAATTAAGAATCGTATAGCTGGTACTTATAATGCTATTCTTTATGCAATATGTAAAAATAGTATATTAACTGAAGAACAATATAGAAATATTACTGCTTGTTTAGATAGAACTTTTGGTAATTTGAAAGGGGTTGCTAGAGGATGATTGATTTTTTAAAGAATGCTGGTATAAATAACGATGTTTTAGTTGAAATGATAAAGAATAATGATGAGACTGCTATATTTGATTTATCTTGTAATCCTAAAGATTCTGTGGAGATTATTAAATATATGAGGAATATTGGTGTAACTAATATTGATGAACTATTAATATATAGAATAGATATATTCTTTCTTACATTTGAACAGTTTATAAAAAGATTATCAAAGTTTAATATTCCTGCTCTTGTTAATCATATTAATGATGATTATGCTAATATTGATATTATCAATGAATAAAATAAATAAGTACTTGAAATAATAGTACTTATTTTTTATTATGTATGATATAATATTTTTGATTAAGACAAAGTAGGTGAAGTATGAGTAAAATATCTAATGCATTTTTAATGATAAAGTTATTATCAAATGGTAGAGTATATTCTGTTAAAGAACTTAGTATGGAACTTGGAGTAACAGATAGAATGGTAAGGTATTATAAGGAGCAACTAGAAATGGCTGGTTATATTATAGAATCTTTTAAAGGACCTGGTGGTGGATATTATACAAATAAAAATGATATTATGAATATAGATTATTTTAATAAATATGATTTGGAAGTATTAGATAGAGTAGAAGAAAATATTAAGAATATTAGTGATAATAAATTGATTAGTGATTTTAATAAGTTAAATAAAAAATTACATTCTATTTATAATACTAATAAAATATTATCAGAATATAAAAATGTTGATGTAACAGTAAATAAAAATGATGAGAAAATTAATATTATTGATAAATGTATTAAAGATAAGAAAAGTTTATTAATTGATTATTTAGGTACATCAGGTAAGATAGTTAAAAGAGAAATTATCCCTATAAATATGTTTGAATTTGAAGATAATACTTACGTTCTTGCTTTTTGTAAACTTAGGGGTTCTATTAGACATTTTACTTTAAGTAAGATACTTAATATAAAAGAAATATAATAGATACATAATATTTCCTATATTTATATAATAATGACGATATATTTCCTTTAATACTATTATAATAATTTTGAGGAGTGATAAAATGAATATAAAAGAAAAAGCAAAATTATTTGCTATTAAGGCACATAAAGGGCAAATAAGAAAATCTGATAAAGAGAAACCTATGATTATTCATCCTATAAATGTTGCTAATATTTTGAGTGAATATGGATATGATGATAATGTGGTAGCGGCTGCTTATCTTCATGATGTAATTGAGGATACTAAATATACTAAAGAAGATTTATTAAATGAATTTAATGATGATATTGTATCATTAGTACTTGGCGCAACTGAAGAAGATAAAAGTTTAAGTTGGGAAGAGAGAAAAACTATTACTATAGATAAAGTAAAATATTTAGATTTAAGACATAAGGCTGTAGTATGTGCAGATAAGATAAGTAATTTAGAAGATATGAGAATTATTTTTGAAATTAAAGGAGAAAAGGATTTTTCAGCATTTAAAAGAAGTTTTGATAAACAAAAGTGGTATTATACTGAAGTATATAATAGTTTGATATATAATGAAGATAAAGACTATATTATGTTTAGTAGATTAAAGTTACTTATTGATGATATCTTTAATGATAATAAACATGATGAGCTTGAAAGAAAGATATTTGAAGGACGAGAAGATGAATATAATAAATTAATTAGATTACACTATAGAAAACAAGAAATATATAAAATGATTAGTGTACTTGATAAAAATAAACCATATGTAATAGAGTTTACTGGTACTCCAAGAACTGGTAAAACTACTCTTATGAATAATTTATATGACTTTTTTAAGAAGGGTGGTTTTACTACTAGTACATTAGAAGAATTTACTACTTCAAAGAGATATAAGAAAGAAATATATCCTAAATTAAAAGATGAATATAAAAATATTATTAGTAATGAAATTCCTAAATATGTTTTAGAAGATTTAGATAATGAGATTAATAAAAATAATGATATTATATTAATAGATAGATCTCTTTTTGATAGAATGATATGGATGGATAGACTATATAATAAAAATGGAGTGACTAAAGAAGAATATGATAATTATATAGATGAATATATTCCAATAATTAAAAATAAGATTGATATTATAATAGGTTTATATACTGATAGTTTAACTTCTTTAAGAAGAGATTATACTGCTAATGCATCGTTAGAAAAAAGGACTTTTCTAAATGAAGGTAATATTAATGAATATAATGATTCACTTATGAATATTAAAGAATTATCAAATAAAGAAAATATTAATTTTTATTTATTTGATACTACAAATAAGAGTGAAAGAGATATTTCTTTTGAAATACTTGATACAATACTTACTGATATGAGAAGTAAATATATATCTATATTAAATGAAACTTTTAACAAATAAATATTTATGATGAAGACTTAAGGCTTCATCATACCACGGAAGACTACAGGCTGAAGTGGAAAATAGATAAAAAGTAATTGACAAAGATAAAAAATAAGAATATAATATATTTATATTTGAAAGCAATGAGAAGGACAAGATTATATATATTTTATTTATAGAGAGTTAGTGTTTGGTGGAAACTAATGATAAAGATATATAATTACTACCTTTATAGTGTACTCGAAAGAGATTACCGGTTAAGAGCCGTTATCTAAATTAAGACCAAAGAAGGATGGTACCGAGATATGTATTCTCTCCTTTTAGAGGTCTTTTTTTCATAAATAGGAGGGTTTGGTTATGGAAAATAATTTTATACCAGTAACGGTATGGAGAAAAAATAAGTATGAGACTTGGCAACTAGATATATCTAATCTTAATTTAAGTGATTTAATTATATTAAGAAAGAAACTAGTAGGTTATAGTGATAATGGTATTAGAATAATAGATAGAATAGTAACAAGTCATACTACTACTGATAATACATATTATAGAGAATGTAAAAAAATATGTAAAAGAGAAAAAGAAAAAATAAAAAGAAAACAAATTAAAAGTGAAAATAGAAGGAGAGATAGAAAAAATGATAAATATTAAAGAAAATGAAGATTTAAGTAAGTTAAATCACTCTTGTGCACATTTACTTGCACAAGTTGTTAAGCATTTATATCCAAATGCTAAGTTTTGGGTAGGACCAGTAATTGAAGAGGGGTTCTATTATGACATTGATTTAGGTGATGAAGTAATCAAAGAAGAAGATTTACCTAAAATAGAAAAGGAAATGAAGAAATTATCTAAAGATGGTAAGAGAATAGTTAGACATGAAATTAGTAAAGATGAAGCTTTAGAAATGTTTCATGATGATCCATATAAAATTGATTTAATTAGTAGAATGGATGAGAATGAACAAGTTATATCTTGTTATACACAAGGAGATTTTACTGATCTTTGTCGTGGACCACATGTTGACACTACTAAAGAATTAAAATACTTTAAGTTAATAAAAGTAAGTGGTGCTTATTGGAAGGCTGATTCTAATAATAAGATGCTTCAGAGAATATATGGAGTATGTTTTAGAAATGAAGAAGATTTAAATAGTTACTTAACTGAATTACAAGAGAGAAAAGAGAGAGATCATCGTAAGATTGGTAAAGACTTAGATATCTTTATGTCTCATGATTTAGTTGGTAAGGGTATGCCTTTATGGCTTCCTAATGGAGCAATTGTTAGAAAGAACTTGGAGAATTATATTTATGCTAAGGAACAAAAACTAGGGTACTCTCATGTATATACTCCATGTGTAGGAACAGTAGATTTATATAAGACTTCAGGACACTGGGATCATTATAAAGAAAATATGTTCCCTTCTATGAAAGTTGATGATGAAGAGTTTGTATTAAGACCTATGAATTGTCCACATCATATGTTAATTTATGGTAATGAGATTCACTCTTATCGTGAACTTCCTATTAAGATAGGAGAGTTTGCTACTGACTTTAGATATGAAGCTAGTGGAGCTGTTAAAGGTTTAGAGAGAGTTAGATGTATGTGTCAAAATGATGCTCATCTATTTGTTAGACCTGATCAAATTAAAGATCAATTTAAAGAAGTAGTTAGTCTTATACTAGATGTATATAAGGACTTTGGACTTGATAATTATAAGTTTAGATTATCTCTTAGAGATCCTGAAGATAAACATAAATACTTTGATGATGATGAGATGTGGAATAAGGCTGAGAATGAACTTAGAGAAGTATTAAATGAGATAGGGGCAGAATATACTGAAGCTATTGGAGAAGCTGCCTTCTACGGACCTAAGTTAGATGTTGAAGTTAAACCTGCTGTTGGACCAGAGATTACTTTGTCTACTTGTCAACTTGACTTCTTACTTCCTAGAAGATTTAATTTATCTTATATTGATTCTAATGGTGAGAAAAAGGTACCTGTAGTACTTCATAGAGCTATATTTGGTACATTTGATAGATTTACAGCCTTTATTCTTGAAGAAACTAAGGGAGCACTTCCTTTATGGCTTAGTCCAGTACAAATTAATGTTATTCCAGTAAATAATGAATATCATTTAGAGTATGCTAATAAAGTAGTTGATGAACTTAGAAGTAAAGGTTTTAGAGTAGAATTAGATGCTAGAGATGAAAAGATGGGATATAAGATTAGAGAATCTCAAACTAAGAAGATTCCATATACTTTAGTTCTTGGTAATAATGAGAGAGATAATAATACTATTACTTATCGTATGTTTGGTAAAGAGAATAGTACTACTATAGAAAGAGATGAATTTATTGATATGATTATTAAGCAAGTAGAGGAATATAAATAATAAAAGTGTAAAGTAACTATATGTTACTTTGCATTTTTTCTTTGATTTGGTATAATATGTATAGAGAGGTATTATGGAAGATAAAGCAAGAGAATTACTTAGAATATTAAATGATAATGGATATGCTGCTTATATAGTAGGAGGTTATACTAGGGATGTATTACTTGGAAGAAAGAGTAATGATATTGATATATGTACTAGTGCTACTCCTAAAGAGATACTAGATATATTTGAGGATGTTAAGGTATCTGATATGCAATATGGTAGTGTTGTTATTACTTATAAGGGATATAAGTTTGATGTTACTACTTTTAGAAAAGAGATTAAGTATGAGTCTAATCGAAGACCTATTAAGATTAAGTATATTAGGGATATAAAGAAGGACTTACTTAGAAGAGACTTTACAATTAATACTTTATGTATTAATGATAAGGGTGAAGTTCTTGATGTACTAGGAGTAAGAAGTGACTTAGATAATAGGATACTTAGAACAGTGGGTAATCCTAGATATAAGATTAAAGAGGATTCTCTTAGAATACTTAGATGTATTAGATTTGCTACTATTCTGGAGTTTGATATTGAGAAGAAGACCTACTACTACTTAGGAAAGTATGGATATTTATTAAAGAAATTATCTATGGAAAGAAAGAAGGAGGAATTAGATAAGATATTTTCTTCTAAGAATAAAGAGAGGGGTAGAAGGTTAATACTTGATCTTAATCTTACTAATGTACTTGGTATTAATAATCTTAGTAATATTATACTATGTACTGATTTAATTGGTATATGGTGTCAGCTAGAAGTAGAGGATATTTATCCTTTTACTAAAGTTGAGAAAGAGCAGATTCTTTGTCTTAGAGAGTTACTTAAGTATGATGAAATTGATAATTATTTATTATATAAATATGGTTTATATTTATGTACTGTATATGCTGATATTAAGGGGTTATCAAAGAGAAATTTAAATAAGATGCAGAGTGAATTACCAATATTTACTAGAAGAGATATTGCTATTCATGGTAATGATATAAGTAAAATATTAAGAAAAGAACCTGGTAAATATATTAAGGATATTATGGATGATATTGAGAAGAAGATATTATATAATAAACTTGCTAATACTTATGATGATATTAAGGGATATGTTATAGATAATTATATGGAATAAGACTTATGTTGAAGTTGTAAAATAAATGTAGACACAAAAGGAATGTCTACATTTTTTTGATATAATTAAAATAAGGAGATGAAAATAATGAATAGACCAAATAGAAGTTGGAGTGCTAAAGATAAATATGATGTTATCAAACCCATAATAAATATGGAAAAAAGTTTAAGCCAAGTATCTAGAGAATTAAATATAAGTTCAGGTATGTTACATAGGTGGGTGGAAGTATACAAAAAAGATGGAATTAAAGGTTTAGAAAACAAAAAGAAACCAGGTAATCCTTTGATGAAATATTCTAGAAAAAAGTCATTAACTGAATTAGAAAAACTCGAATATGAAAATATGAAATTAAGAATCGAGAACGAATTATTAAAAAAAGGATACCTAATGAAAGGAGATGGTTCGCTTGTAACATTCAAGAACAAAAACAAGTAAGATTTGAAATAGTTGAAATTCTAAGTAACGAATATTCTATCCAATCATTATGCGAAGTTTTAAATGTATCTAGAAGTGGTTATTATAAATGGTTAAAAACAAAAGATGTTTTAAATAATTATGAAATTAATCGTAGAGATTTGGGAGAATTAATTAAGGATATTCATAAAAGAAAACCCAGTTATGGTTATCATAGAATAAATGCTGTAATTAAGCGTGAAGTTGGTTTAGTAGTATCGGATAATTTAGTTCATAAGGTTTGTAAAATATTAAATATAAAATCAAAAGCAAAGCACTATAAATATAAAAAGCCCGGTGAGCAATCAATTAAATTTGGTAATATAATAAATGGTAATTGGGATACAAAAAGACCATTCGAAAAAATAGTATCGGATACAACAAAAATATGGTTTAAAAGAAAACCATATGATTGGACGTTTTATTTAGATGTTTTTAATAATGAAATAGTTGGTTATGATGTAAGAGAATCAATGTATGGTAATGGTATTTTGAATCATAGAAATGCTTTAACTAATATGTTAAATACTAAAATAAAAAGAGGATATAAAGACCTTGACACAATCTTTCATACAGATCAAGGTACTGTTTATTCCTCAATGTCATTTAATAATATACTTAGTTCTTTTACTATAACACGGTCAATGTCGCGGGCCGGAACCCCTACAGATAATCCGGTAATAGAATCTAAAAATGGTTGGCTCAAAAAAGAAATGTATATTGATTTTGACATAAATAATTATAACACAGTTTATGATTTTATTGATGATATAGTTTATGATAATAATTATTTACGTCCAAGCTATGCATTAAATTATAAAACCCCAATTGAGTATAGAACTCAACTAGGGTTCAATTAATATTCCTTTTTTGTCTACTTTTTATTGACAAGTTCAACTTATGTCTTTTTTCTTTTTATTTGCATATTACTTAGTATGAAATATATACTTATAATAATGTGTTTATTTATATGTTCTTGTAGTCATAAAGATAATAGAGAAGATTATAATTTTCTTGAAGATAATTCTATTAGATTTATTAAAAATGATACTGGGATTATATTACTTATTAATAAGAATGATATTTTTTATAAGGTAATATTAAATGATATAGATGATATTTATTATGATTATGTTATTGATATTAATAAGACTAGGTATTTTTGTAATAATGATATTATTTATAGAAGGGATGATAAGATAGAGATTATGATGAATAATAAGAGGTTATGTATTTATATGGATAGGTATAAGGATAGTGATTATAGGGATTGTAATTTTATATATTTATATGATATAAATAAAGATTTTTATATAGAATTAAATGATAATATGGTACTTTTATATGATAGTTATACTAAGTTTAATTATAAGTTTATGTATATGTTAGCTAGAGTATGGATTGATTCTTATACTATAGATAATGATTGTTATACTACAATTACTTTTGAAGGGGATGATTATACTGTAACATCATATAAAAGAAGAGGAAAAACTATTCACAAAAAGTTAATTTCATAGTATAATAAGAACAGTTATAGTGAGGGAATTAATGAAAAGAAAGAAGAAGAATATTATTTGTTATATTATTGTTATTATAGTTATAATTATTTTAATACTTAGTATAGTTATTATTCCGGTAAGTAGAAATAATAAATATAAGAAGGGTATATTGAATGATATATATAGTAATACTATACTTAAAAATATTAGTTATTATAATAAGAGTAATAATTATTATATAGTTAAAGATGATAAATATGTTTATGTATTTGATTTGAATTATGATAAGGTATATAGTAAAGATATTAGTGAATTATCTGCTAGTAAGTTAGATATTGTTTATAGAAGAAGTAATATCTACTACGAAGATAAGGTAAGAGATAAGGATAAACTTACTTATAAATATTATGATGTTAGTACTTTAGAAGAGGTATTTGATATAGATGTAGGAGGTATATGATGGAAGGGTTAGAGAAGATACTTAGGATGAAACCTATTGTATTACCAAGATATTTATTTAATTATTATTTAAGACTTGGTATTACTGCTGAAGAACTTATTATACTTATATTTGTTATTGATGAGGGAGATAAGGTTATATATGATCCTAGTTCGATAGGAGAGTCTCTTGGTATGGACAAGTATAAGGTTATGGAGTTACTTAATAATCTTAGTGAGAAGAAGATTATATCTATTATTGTTGAGAAGAATAGTGATGGTAAGAGTGCTGAATATATATCTTTAGATTTGTTATATAGTAAGATTATGTCTTTAGTTATTGATAAGAAAGATGAAGAGAAGACTTTGGATAATAGTGATATTTATTCTGTATTTGAAAGTGAGTTTGGTAGGACTATATCTCCTATGGAATGTCAGGTTATTAATGGTTGGATAGAGGATAATTTTTCTCATGAACTTATTATGGAGGCTTTAAAAGAGGCTATATATAATGGGGCTAATAGTCTTAGATATATTGAGACTGTTCTTTATACTTGGAGAAAGAAAGGTTATAAGACTAAGAGAGATGTTATGGCTGCTAAAGAAAAAATGAGAGAGAGTAAGAAAGAAGATAGAGAAGTCTTCTACTATGATTGGTTAAATGATGATTAATAAGATAATTGATTACTTAGATTATTTATTTCCTAATCCTAAGTGTGAGTTAGAGTATAGTAAAGATTATGAGTTATTACTGGCTATTGTTATGAGTGCACAGACTACTGATAAGAGAGTTAATATGGTTAATAGGGTTTTATTTGGGAAGTATGATTCTTTAGAGAAACTTAGTAAGGCTGATATTAAAGATATTGAAAGTATTATTAGACCTATTGGTACTTATAAGAAGAAGGCTATATTTATTAAAGAGATTGTTAATAGATTGATTAGTGATAATATTAAGATTATTCCTAACGATAGGGAATATTTAAGTAGTTTACCTGGTGTAGGGAGAAAGACTATTAATGTTTTTTTATCTGTTATATATAATGAACCTTTAGTAGCGGTGGATACTCATGTTAATAGGGTTAGTAAGAGACTTAATTTAGCTGATGAAGATGATAATGTACTTGAAGTAGAGAATAAACTTAATTATTTATTTCCTAAAGATAGTCTTAGTAAGATTCATCATCAACTTGTATTTTTTGGTAGATATAAGTGTAAGAGTATTAATCCTCTATGTGATGATTGTAAATTAAAAGATATATGTAAATATTATTCTATGCACTCTAAGTCTAAATAGTCTTAGAGTGTTCTTTTTAGCTATAATCTAAAAAGAAATATCAATCATATCTATTATATTTGGGGTGAATACTTAATTGATGTAATTTATTTTTTCTTTATATTTTATTCTTTACATTTCTTATGGAATAGTGTATTATTAGAATAGAGGAGGAGTGAAAGAATATGAAAAATAAAATTTTACTTTTTGTTTTTAGCTTGATGATATTTTTTACGGGGTTAAGTTATGGTTCTGCTAAAACATTAGAGGAAGTAAAAGAATATAATATTAAAGCACTAGAGAATTATAGTTTTGATTTTAAATATACAAATCAAGATGATAATATTAAACGTAATGTAGATTATTTAAAGGAACAAGATGAATTTGTATTAGAAAATTATGATAGTTATGTAAAAAGATTAAAAAGTCAGTTTTATAGTTATTTAGTATTTAAAGATCTTAATAATGTTTTGGATTATGAGGGTATTAAAGGTATTGATATGGAATGTTACTATAAAGGAGACACTATAGAGAAGTATATATCTCCTGGTCAATGGAGTACTACAGTAGTAGATAAGGATCAATGTAATATTAGCATTTATTATGATTTAAATGGTGATAGTTATAGTACTACATTTTATGGTAAAATGACAGAAGTAAGTGGTGATAAGACTATAAGTAAAGAAGCTAGTAAAGTAGCTAGTGACTTATATGGGTTATTTCATGTAGCGGATATTGATATGATTAATCATTTAGTTAATTATAAAACTGATACAACAACATTTTTCTCTTCAAAAAATGCACCCTTAGAATTTTCTAAAATAAAGAATATTATAGAATTAAATCCTAAATTTGATATCTTTGTAGGTTTTGAAGAAACTAGACGTGGTATTGCTATGACTGGTATTGCTAATGGTATTTCATATGTTAGCTATGATGGAATTATATATGATTTTGCTTATGATACTTTTTATCAATCACAATTCTTCTTTGTACCATTAAATACAAAAGAAGAAGATTATGGTAAAGTACTACTTGAAAAAATTAAAAATTACATAAAAAATGATAATGTAGAGATTAGTATAACTGAAGGTAGTAGTAATGAGTGGCGTAAGAGTAAGTATATGGATGTAGCGGAAGTACTTGAAGATATAATGGGTATTACTGCTTCTGAATATTATAAAATGATTGGTAGTGACTTTAATACAGAATATACTAAATATAAGAATACTTGCTATATAGAAGAAGATACTTCTTATTGTAATAATGATGAATATTATAATAAAACTAAAAGTGTTATCTTAGCTAAATTTTATACTCTAAATATAGATGGTCGGAGTTATGAAATTGGTATTTTACCAATGGCTGATGAACATACTAAAAACTATGGAGTTATATCTTCTACTGATAGTACTAGTGGTATTATTATTAAAACTAAAAGTGGTAATGTACCTCTTGATGCCTCTTTGACTGCTGGTATGTATGATCTTACTGATGATGAGATTAAATTATTAAATAGTAAAGGCTATACTTCTATTAATGCTTATTCATTTAAACTTTATTCTAGTATACTTGATAAGATTATTAGTAATTTTAATGGAGTAACAGAAATTCTTATTCCATATAATGGAGATTATTTGGATAGGAATTTAAAAATGATATATATAAATGATAATGATAAGTTAGAGGTATATGATGTAAATAAAGTCACTTATCAAGGAAGTGAATACTTATCATTTAATACTAGTCACTTTAGTAATTATATTTTAGCTTATGGTGATGATATATCTAATCCTAATACTTCTGATAATATATTAGTGTATGTTATTATCTTATTTATTTCTACTAGTCTTTTATTAGCAAAAATTGTTTTAAAGAAAATGAATATTAATGTAATATAATTAATTATTGTTTGTATAAAATATAAATTAAAGAATTAGTCTATTTGGATTAATTCTTTTCTTTTGGTTTTAACTGTAAATATGATAGGTCTAATGAGACTCCAATATAGACTAAGAATTAGGCTAGATTGGACATGAAAATACCTTGGATTTTCATGAAATGTAAATAAATAGTTAGTATTGATTTAAGATAATAAATATTATATAATACTAAGTAGTTAAAGAGGTAATAGTATGAAGTTTAAAAGAATATATATAGAAATAACTAATATTTGTAATTTAAAGTGTTCTTTTTGTAGTAATAGTAAAAGAAATAAAAAAGAAATGAGTATAGATGAATTTAAATTAGTTATGAGTAAGATTACTATGTATACTGATTATATTTATTTACATGTTAAAGGAGAAACTCTTAGTCATCATTATTTAGATGATATACTAAGTATATGTAAGAAATATAATAAAAAAGTATGTATTACTACTAATGGGGTATTTCTTAAAGATAGATTAGATATACTAAGTAAGTATGATAATATATATCAAATAAATATATCACTACATAGTGAGAATAATAAAGATAATTATTTAGAAGATATATTTGAAGTAGTAGATAATTTAGAATATCCTTATATTAGTTATAGATTTTGGACATTAGATAAGAGTTTAGATACTTTAAATAATAAATATTTAGATATGATTAGACTTAAATATAAAGTAAATGAATTATATGATAAGATGAAGTTAGATAATAAAGTTTATTTAAGTTTAGATAGTAAGTTTGATTGGCCTAGTACTAGTAGTAGTTATTATAAAGAAGAAGGAACTTGTTTAGGTGGTAAAAGTCAACTAGCTATATTATCAAATGGAGTAGTTAGTATCTGCTGCTTAGATAGTGAAGGAGAAAGTAATTTAGGTAATATCTTTACTGATAGTATGGAAGATATTATAAGTAGTGATAAATTTAAAAATACTATTAATGGATTTAATGATAATAAAGTATATTTAGATATATGTAAACATTGTTCTTATAAAGAAAGATTTAATAAGAAGAATATATAAAAAAATAACATTAAGCCTCTTGAAAAGTTAGAATAAATATGATATAGTTTTTATGCTTAAAAAAGTGTAAAAAAATTAAATTTTTTGGGAGGTATTAACTATGGAAAAAACAAAATTACAGACAATAACCAATTTATTTGAAAATAATGAAATAAGAAGTATTTGGAATAGTGAAGAAGAAGAATACTATTATAGTGTTGTAGATGTAATCGCAGCATTAACAAATAGTGATTATCAAAAATCAAGAAATTATTGGAAATGGTTAAAAGGTAAATTACATAATGAAGGAAGTGAGTTGGTTAGTAATACTAACCAACTGAAAATGAAATCAAAAGATGGTAAATATTATAATACAGACACATTAGATACCAAAGGGATATTTAGACTTATTGAGTCAGTTCCCAGTCCTAAAGCAGAACCATTTAAACTATGGCTTGCTAATTTAGGAAGTGAAAGAATAGATGAAATATTTGATCCAGAGATAGCAATTAATAGAGCAGTAAATTATTATCGTAAAAGAGGATATTCAGACAAATGGATAGAAGAAAGATTAAAAGGAATACTAAGTAGAAATAAATTAACAGATATCTGGAAAGAAAGTGGTATAACCAAGGACTACGAATATGGAATCCTTACTAATGAAATATATCAAGAAATATCTGGTATGAAAGCAAGTGAATATAAAGTATATAAAAATATTAGAAAAGAATCACTAAGAGATAATATAACCGATATAGAAGTAGCACTTACCAATCTTGGAGAAGTAGCCACTCGTGAATTAACTAAAGAGTATAAACCATATGGATTAGAACAAAATAAAAAAATAGCTAAAATGGGTGGACATACTGCTAGAGTGGCAAGAGATGATTTGGAAAAAAATTTAGGTAAAACAGTAATCACATCCCAAAATAACTTAAATTATCAATATATAAATGAAATAGAAACTAAATAGTTAAAAGATTTTGTAAAGAAAGAGTAAATAATAAGTAAAAATATTTTTACTTTTTTTCTTTTGTGGTATACTAAGTATAAGTGAGGTATTTATATGTGTGGAATTAATGGAATTATAAGTAAAGATAAGAATAAAGATAAATTAATTAAAAGTATGAATGAAAAGATACTTCATAGGGGACCTGATGCTGAAGGTATATTTGTAGAGGGTGATGTTGCTTTAGGACAAAGAAGATTATCTATTATAGATTTAGCAGGAGGTAATCAACCTATATATAATGAAGATAAAAGTATTCTTATTATGTATAATGGTGAAGTATATAATTATAAAGAATTAAAAGAAGAACTTACTGAGTATAAGTTTGAAACTGAATCTGATACTGAAGTAGTATTACATGGTTATGAGAAATGGGGACATGATTTACCTAAGAAATTAAGAGGTATGTTTGCTTATGCTATTTATGATAAGAATAAGGGAGAGATATTTATATCAAGAGATCAGTTTGGTATTAAACCTTTATATTATTATCATGATGGTGATACGATATTATTTGGTTCAGAGATTAAGAGTTTTCTTGCTTATCCTAAATTTAAGAAAGTACTTAATAAAGAATTATTAGGAGCTTATTTAACATTTAGTTTTACTCCTACTGATGAGACTTTCTTTAAAGGGGTATATAGACTTCCTAGTGGACACTCTATGACAATAGATGTAAAGAAGAGAAAGATTAAAATAGATAGATATTTTAAAGTAGAATTTGGTAATACTGATAAGAGTTTTGATGAAGTAGTAAAAGATATTAGTGCTGCTATGAAAGATTCTACCGAGCATCACTTAATTAGCGATGTTGAAGTTGGTTCTTTTTTATCTAGTGGTGTTGATTCTTCTTATTTAGTTAGTCTTGCTAAACCGGATAAGACTTATACTATTGGTTTTGATTTGGCTAAGTATAGTGAAATTGATTATGCTAAAGATTTAACTGATAAACTTAATATTAAGAATATTAGTGAAAAGATTAGTAAAGAAGAATATATGAATGCTTTAAGTGAAGTATATTACCATATGGATGAACCTACTGCGGATGGATGTGCTATTGCTGTATACTTTTTATCTAGACTTGCAAGCAAGGATGTAAAGGTTGTTTTATCGGGTGAAGGTGCTGACGAATTCTTTGGGGGATATAATAGTTATGATGATAATTTTTATACTAAACTTCCTTTCTTTATTAGAAAGAGTATGGCTAGTATTTGTAAGATTCTTCCTAAGAATAAGATTACTAGATATATTATAAGAAGAGGATTACCTTTAGAGGAATCTTATGTTAGTATTAATAGAACTTTTTATGATGATGAACTTAAAGATGTATTAAAGATAGATAATTATATTAAGAATAAGGATATTATTAAAGATGTTTATGATGAATATAAAGATTATAATAAACTAGATAAGATGCTAGCGGTTGATATTAGATATTGGCTTAGTAATAATATTCTTACAATAGTAGATAAGATGACTATGGCTCATTCTATTGAATCTAGAGTACCATTTACTGATATGAAAGTATTTGATGTTGCTAGAATGTTACCTAAGAATTATAAGATAAGTGATGGTACTACGAAAGTGGCTCTTAGAAATGCCGCCAGAAAGGTAATACCTAATGATGCATGGAAAAAGAAGAAACTTGGTTTTCCTGTTCCTATTAGGGAATGGATAAGAGAAGAAGACTTCTATGAAGAGATTAAAAATACTTTTAATACTGATATTTCTAAAGAATTATTTAATAATGATTATTTAATTAAAATATTAGATGAACATAAGAATAGAGAGAAGGATAATTATAGAAAGATATGGGCAGTATATAGTTTTCTTAAGTGGTATGATGAGTATTTTGTTAAGAGATAGAAAAATAGTGAATATTTGAGAAAAATTAAAAAAACACTTGCAAAAAAAAGTTAAATATGTGTATAATATTAGTGACAGGAGAGCTGTTACCACTAGTGGTCGGTGGTAATCCACGCTGGTGGACGTTAATATCCAGTATTGTGACGCAGGCTGTCGTCATATACAGTCCAGACCAATTTTTGTAAGTAGAAGTCTCTTAGTGAGACTTTTTAATTTATATGTAAGGGGGCTTTTATGTATTATGATTTATTAAAGATAGATAAAGAAATGGATATGACTAAATATTCCTTAAAGGATTTAGCATTATACTTTGAAAAATTTGATGGTTATATTTGTGAAATAAAAACAGATAATAGAATTTTGAAGTTTATGTTTGATATTAATTCGTTTCCTCATTTGATAGGATTACATCACGCTTTTAAAGGTAAGAAAAATAGAAATAAATATAAGGGCGCAGTGGGATTTGAAAAAATTAAAAATGGTGAAATAACTTATAATGATATAATGAAAGGTATAAAAAATGGTCGCTCAAATATTTCTTGGGTAAATATTAAAAATAGGATTAAATATTTACCTATGTTTTTGAATAGGATTTCTAAGGCTAAATTATTGATAAGAAAAGATGATTTGCTTTGTAGAAAAGTTTTTTTGAAGGGTAATTATTTTTTGTATAGAAGTTTATATCAAAATAATTATCCTATATTATCTTTAAAAGATATAGATGGTGGTAGAACAATTATTGAGACCTTTTTTGTTGATAATGATTTAACATTAATTGGTGCATTAAAAAGTGAAGAAATAGTTTCAATAAAATTAATTCCACCATTAAAAAGTACATCACCAATTACTATGAGTAAAGATACTATACCAGTTGGTTAGTATCTTTTTAGCACATAAATAATATGATAGTCACATATAAAAGGTAAAATAAGTAAAAAAATAGAAAAAACACATAAAATATAATAGTTACATATTTACAGTTATTCTATTTTGTAATATTATGTATATGTAATGAAATGCCTCTTGTATTAGAGGGAGAAAAGGGAATGTTGTTCCTTTTTTTCGTGTAATAGTTTGTTGTTAAATAATAATTTAAATATAAAAACTATAGAAAATAAATTTATTTTATGATAAAATACTATGGAAGAAAGAAGGAAGAAGTATGAAGGTAGGTATATGTTCATTAGGATGTAAAGTTAATATATATGAAAGTGAACTTGTTACTAATATATTAAAGAATAATAATTATGAGATAGTGGATTTTGAAGATAAGGCTGATATTTATATTATTAATACTTGTAGTGTTACTAATGAGAGTGATAAGAAATCTAGAAAGATGATAAATAGGGCTAAGAAGAATAATCCTTCTGCGATTATAGTAGTTATGGGCTGCTACAGTCAGGTTAATGCTGATGATATTGATGTTGATATTGTTCTTGGTAATAAAGATAAGTCAAGAATAGTAGAGATAATTGAAGATTATATTGAGACTAAAGAGAAGAAGAAGATTATTTATGATCTTAGTAAAGTGGATTTTGAGAAGATGGAGATTAGTAGTTTTGATAGTCATACTAGGGCTTTTGTTAAGATTCAAGATGGTTGTAATGCTTTTTGTTCTTACTGTATTATTCCTTATACTAGGGGTAGAGTTAGAAGTAAGAATAAAGATGATGTTATTAGAGAAGTTACTAAATTAGTTAATGAAGGATATAAAGAGATTGTTCTTACTGGTATTCATACTGGCAAGTATGGTATAGATATTAATAGTAGTTTGGAAGAATTACTTAATGAATTAGTGATGATTCCTAATATTTATAGAATTAGATTATCTTCAATTGAGATTAATGAGATTACTCCTGGTATTAGAAATTTACTAAAAAATAATAAAGTTATGGCTAAACATTTACATATACCTCTTCAATCTGGTAGTGATAAGATATTAAAATTAATGAATAGAAGATATAATACTAGTGAATTTTTAAGTATGGTAGATAGTCTTAGAGATATTGATGATATTTCTCTTACTACTGATTTAATAGTGGGCTTTCCTAAAGAGAGTGATGATGATTTTGATGATACTATGAATACTCTAAGAAAGATTGGTTTTACTAAGATACATACTTTTCCATATTCTAGAAGAAAAGGTACAGTAGCGGATAAAATGGATGGTCATATTGATGGTACTACTAAGAAAAGAAGAGTTCATGAAGTACTTGCTTTATCTAATGAATATGAGAATAAGTTTTATAATAGTAAGATTGGTAAGGTATATGATGGGGTAGTTGAAATACATGATAATGGTTTGGTAGTAGTACATACTTCTAATTTTATACCAGTTATTATTAATGATAATGTAGAGAATAATAGTATAGTTAATGTTATGATTGAAAAAGTAGAGGGACTTAATGTTTATGGAAGAGTAGTATAACTATTCTTTTTTTGATTATGGGAAATTATGTTATGTAATTGACATTAAAATAGGGAAATGTTATAATTTATAGCGTAATATTTGTAAGAAATAACATAAAATATTAGATGGAGGTATGTATGTTAAAGTTATTAAAGAATTTAAATAAAAAGGATTGGTTATATGTATTTATATCTGCTATTTTGATTGTATTTCAGGTATGGTTAGAACTTAAGATGCCGGATTATATGTCCAATATTACTCAGCTTGTTCAAACTAAGGGGGCTGCTATGAGTGATATTTTAAGAGAAGGTGGATATATGCTACTGTGTGCTTTTGGTAGTTTGGTATCGGCTTTTATAGTGGGGTATTTTACTTCTAGTATATCTGCTTCTTTTTCTTATCGTACTAGAGGTAAGTTATTTAGAAAGGTTGAAGATATTAGTACTTATGAGATAAAGAAATTTTCTCCTAGTAGTTTGATTACTAGAACTACTAATGATATTACACAGATTGAATTTCTTATTGCGATGGGACTTACTTTAATGATTAAGGCTCCTATTACAGCGGTATGGGCTGTTACTAAGATTGTTAATAAGAGTATTGAATGGAGCATTTTAACGGGAGTAGCAGTGCTTGTACTTCTTATTACTATTGGTATTATTATGATTATTGTTATGCCTAAGTTTAAGATAGTACAAGAACTTCTTGATAAGGTTAATATGGTTACGAGAGAGAATTTAACTGGTATTAGAGTTGTTAGGGCATTTAATGCTGAAGAATATCAAGAAGATAAGTTTGAAGGTATTAATAATAAGCTTACTAAGCAGCAGATTTTTAATCAGACTGCATTTAATTATTTGAATCCTATTATGTATTTGGTTATGTATTTTTTAACGCTTGGTATTTATTTTATAGGGGCTATTCTTATTAATGATGCTGGTATGGGTGATAAGATTGTTTTGTTTGGTAATATGATTGTTTTTTCTTCTTATGCTATGCAGGTTATTATGTCTTTTTTAATGCTTGCTATGATATTTATGATGTTACCTAGAGCTAGTGTATCCGCTAAGAGGATTAATGAGGTACTTGATACTCCTATTAGTGTTAAAGAAGGAACTGTTACTGAGAATAATAGTGATATTAAGGGTACTGTTGAATTTAAGAATGTTTCTTTTAAATATCCTGATGCTGATGAGTATGTTCTTGAAGATATATCGTTTAAGGTTAATAAGGGAGAAGTTATTGCTTTTATTGGTTCTACTGGTAGTGGTAAATCTACTTTAATTAATTTGATACCTAGATTTTATGATGCTACTAGTGGGGAAATACTAGTAGATGGTATTAATGTTAAAGATTATAATTTTGAGTATTTGAATAATATAGTAGGTTATGTACCACAGAAGGCTGTTATGTTTTCGGGAAGTGTTTTATCGAATATTACTTTTGGTAATAATAGACATGGTAAACCTTCTAAAGAAAGAGTAAAGGCTGCTATTAGGGTATCACAAGCTGAAGAATTTGTATCTAAATTAGATGATAAAGAGAAAGCACATATTGCTCAAGGTGGTACTAATGTTAGTGGTGGTCAAAAGCAGAGATTATCAATAGCGAGAACGATTGCTAGGGATCCAGAAATATATATTTTTGATGATTCTTTTAGTGCACTTGATTATAAGACTGATAGTACTTTAAGAAGTGAACTTAAGAAATATACTAAAGATGCTACGGTTATGATAGTGGCTCAAAGAATTGGTACGATACTTAATGCTGATAAGATTGTTGTTTTAGATAATGGTAAATGTGTTGGTGTTGGTACGCATAAGGAATTAATGAAGAAGTGTAAAGTATATAAAGAGATTGCTTTATCACAGGTATCAAAGGAGGAACTTGAAAATGTCTAGTAATGAAAAAGAGAGAAATAGTCATTCTAGAGGTCATGGACCGATGAGAGTAAGTGAAAAGCCAAAGGATTTTATGGGTTCTATTAAGAAACTTATGAAGAGTCTTAGTAGTTTTAAGGTACTTATATTTATTGCTCTTGTATTAGCGGCTTTATCTTCTATTCTTTCACTTATTGCTCCGAATAAGTTATCCGATTTGACTGATGAGATTACTAAGGGTATTACGATTAATACTTCTAATATGAAAGAGTTAGAAGAGGATCTTACTAAGAATATTAGTGATATTGGGAATATTTTAGGTATTAATTTAGATGAAAAGATGATATATAGGGTTAATTCTTCTGGTATTAGTAGTGAAGATAAGATTAAATTTAATGATACTTTAAAAAGTATTAGTAATGATAAGGAATTGATACTTAAGTATTTTAGTGAGTTACCTGATAGTGTTCTTGATATTATTATTGGTGATAGTACTTATAATGATATTTATATTAGTAAAGAGGATAAGATCACGACGATTAGGGCTTTTAGTGATATCGATGTTGATAATAAGAAATTTAATGGTATTAGTAGTTTTCCTGATAGTATGAAGAAGGCTTTATTTCCTGATACTGTGATTGATGGAATAGAGATTAGTACTGATGATAAAGTAGAGTTTATTACTTTGATGGCTGGTAGTGATAGTTCTTCAGTTAATGAGATGTATAAGGTTATGGAGAATCTTCCTATTAATGTGCAGAAGGTTATTGGACCTAAGATGGATATGGATAAGATTAAGAGTATTGCTATATTACTTGCTTGTTTATATATTATTAGTGCTATATTTAGTTATGTTGAAGGTTTATCTATGATTAAAGTAGCTAATGGATATGCTAAAAAGCTTAGAAGTAGTATATCTGAGAAGATAAATAAATTACCTCTTAAATTCTTTGATCATAATTTATCTGGTGATATTTTATCTAGAGTTACTAATGATGTTGATACGATAGCTCAATCTTTAAATAATAGTTTATCTACTTTAGTATCTTCGATTACTTTATTTATTGGTTCTATTATTATGATGTTTGTTACTAATTATATTATGGCTATTACTGCTATTGTGTCTAGTTTGATTGGATTTATACTTATGTTTATTATTCTTAATAAGTCACAGAGGTATTTTACTGCTAGACAGAGGGAACTTGGTAAATTAAATGGTTATATTGAAGAGATTTATAGTGGTCTTAATGTTGTTAGAAGTTGTAATGCTAAAGATGAGACTATTAATGAATTTGATAAGTTAAATGATAAGTTATATGATTGTAATAGAAAGAGTCAATTTTTATCTGGACTTATGCAACCGATAATGGGATTTATTGGTAACTTTAGTTATGTTGCTGTATGTATAGTAGGAGCTTTACTTGTTAGTAAGAGTGTGATATCTTTTGGTGTGATAGTGGCTTTTATTATGTATGTTAGATTATTTACTAATCCTTTATCACAAATTGCTCAAGCTATGACTTCAATGCAAAGTACTGCTGCTGCTAGTGAGAGGGTGTTTGGTTTACTTGAAGAAGTGGAAATGGATAGTGAAAATGATATTACTAAGAAATTAGATAAACATAAGGTTAAGGGTAATATTGAATTTAAGAATGTTAAGTTTGGTTATGATAAGGATAAGATTATTATTAATGATTTTACTGCTAAGGTTAAGGCGGGAGAAAAGATTGCTATTGTTGGTCCTACTGGGGCTGGTAAAACGACGATGGTTAATTTGCTTATGAAGTTTTATGATATTAATGATGGTGATATTTTGATAGATGGTACTTCTATTAAGGAACTTAAGAGAGATAATATTCATAGTTTATTTACGATGGTTCTTCAGGATACTTGGTTATTTAATGGTACTGTTAAAGAGAATATTATTTATAATCAGAAACATGTTAGTAATAAAAAAGTAGAAGAAGTATGTAAAGTAGTAGGAGTAGATCATTTTATTAAGACTTTACCTAATGGTTATGATAGTATTATATCTGATAATGATTCTGTATCTTCTGGTCAGAGACAACTTCTTACTATTGCTAGAGGTATGATTAGTGATAGTCCTTTCTTGATACTTGATGAGGCTACTAGTAATGTTGATACGAGAACTGAAGAGTTGGTTCAAAAGGCTATGGATAAACTTATGGAGAATAAGACTTCGTTTATTATTGCTCATAGGTTATCTACGATTAAGAATGCTGATTTGATACTTGTTATGAAAGATGGTAATATTATTGAACAGGGTAATCATAATGAATTAATGAAGAAGAATGGGTTTTATGCTAATTTATATAATTCTCAATTTGAAAAGACTAATAGTTAATATTAGTTTTTTTCTTTATCCTATGAAACCTAAGGTTTTCATAGGCATAACATAGCCTAGGTCTATGTTATGAATAATTTTTTTTAGGGGGGGAATAAATATATAATTAAGAATCTAATAGGTTTAAATAATTATTAAAACATATGTAGAAAATAATGGAATAATTTCAGTATAATATTGATAGAAATTATTTTTTATATTTTTGAATCTAGATACTATGAAAAATTTTGTGAAAATTTGTATATTTGTAAATGATGTGAAACAAATTTTTTTAGAAAAATGACTCAGTATAT
>OGOJ01000499.1_pt1 | contig 36275 bp, 37 predicted proteins | sample 1552601 | NCBI WGS metagenome assembly OGOJ01 (sample SAMEA2580184, study PRJEB22360) | human gut metagenome | biome: human gut; feature: human-associated habitat; material: faeces | place: Denmark | collected 2008/2010
TTGCACGGCTTGCCGTAATTCCGAGAACCAGCAGCATGATGACGGTCGCAAGAATGCGAACGAGGATGATGCGGTTAATGGCGAACGGCGTGCCCTGAAAAACGAACGGATCGGGAAGGAAGTCATCGACACTGGGCATCTCGGGACCATCAGCGATGGTCAGCATGCCTTTTCCCAATGCACCAATCATTCACGCCTCCTGCTCTTGTGTCAGCTGTTAGTTTAACCCAACAACCGAGTCGAATGTGACGTTCTGGTTACTTAACCAAAGCGTACTTCGAAGTGTGCATCGACGCGACCGGAGTCCCGTGCGACGCATTCGACTCCGAATGGCTGGATAGGATTATTAGCCCGTGTCTAGACAACGTCCACACACCTGGGGTTTTCCTTACTGTCATTTGGTTTTTCCGGCGTTTCGCTTCAAGCTGGATTAACTAGGCACGGCTCTGTGATTCGTCGGATAGTCGACGTTATCCAGCATACCGCATGTTGTCAGTAAAACGTTTCACCATATCTATCGAGTGTCAGAAATTTTTTGAGCTGATTCAGCTCAACACCGATAAATCGCAGACGAATGCAACTGACGCAAACAAAAAGATGCACACAATCATGCGATTCGCATCACGCGAATTATCTGCGTATTCAACGCATCGATGACTTCCGCAATGTTACGGAAGGGACGTTGGACTCAGCTATGGATCACACCGTAGCCGTCGCGCACGAACGGCGCGAACGCATCGACACGCGGCAAACCCGGCTGATGGCGAATCGAACGATCCGTGCCAAGACGCTTCTGCGCACGAAGCTGCGGAACCTCGCTCAAATCGTATGGCGTGGTCTGATACACCCAATTCAGCCAATTACGCCATAACAGATTCGCGTGGGCGCGCCACGCGAACACCGGCTCAAGCTGCGAATCGTCATGCGGGAAGTAGTTTTCGGGGAACGGCACGTTCGTCATCCCCTTCTTCATATCGCGCTCATACTCCTCGGCCAAGGTGTACTTGCCGTACTCCCAATGGCCAAGCGCGAACACCTCCGAAAAATCGCGGGTGGCGATCAGACCAGGACCGGATTTTGGACCCCACGTAAGCACCTGCAATTCGGGATTGCGGGCGACATCACCTTCGTTTACCCCCGCAAGGCGAGAATGCGGCTGCAGGCAGATCTCGTCGAAACCGTTCGTCAGGAAGCAGTATTCATCCTGCAAATACTGTGGGAACACACCGAAAATCTTCTCCGGAAGATCCTCTTTACGCACGTTATAGCGGTAATTGAGCGCACCCATCGCACCCCAGCACAAATACATGGTGGAGAACACATGCGTGGAAGCCCAGTCGAGAATCTCCTTGAACTCATCCCAATAATCGACCTGCTCGAAATCAAGATGCTCGACGGGAGCACCCGTCACCACGAAGCCGTCGTAATAATTGTCTTGGAACGCGTCGAGGTTTTCATAAAACTTTACTAAATGGTCGGCGCTCACATGCGTACCCTCATGCGTGGAGGTCTTCATGAAATCGATCTCCACCTGCAGAGGACTCTTCGAAATCAGGCGGAGCAGCTGTGTTTCCGTTTCAACCTTCTTCGGCATGAGATTCAGGATCACCAGCTTGAGCGGGCGCACACGCTGACGCTCCGCTTCGGGCTTTTCTAGCGCGAAAATGCGCTCGGAGTCGAGAATGTCTCTGGCCGGAAGGCCGCTGGGAATCTTGATAGGCATACTTCTATTATGGTGCGGAGTCGGATATGGCGCACTCCCCTGCGCCGGCGATCGGTCGAAACGGGTATAGGAAAAATGGATAACGCGCTATTTGTGACGCTATTTCACACGGTCGAACGAGTACGACACGCCGATTTGACATATTTGAAAGTAATCGTAAAGTTAATAGAGCTGTCTTGAAGACAAGCCGACGCGGGGTGGAGCAGCTCGGTAGCTCGCTGGGCTCATAACCCAGAGGTCCATGGTTCAAATCCATGCCCCGCTACCAACGCCTCGGGCTTCACATGAAAGAAGTCCGAGGCTTTTTCTATATCTTCAAGGCTCCATGCCACTCGCCTAGTCATCTTCTGTGAAATCGAAGACCTATCGACGCCAAGAGCGTTCGCCAGATCCTTTTGCTTGACATTGCGAAGAGTCATGGCCACTTTCATATTTCGCGTGACTATATCCTGCAAACTGACAGATTCGGCCTGAGCTGCGACCTTAGGGCTGATTGTTGCTGTTGTCATAGCACATAAGTTTAGCGAAACTAACAAAAAGATAGAACGCGACACGCCGAACGAGCAGGTCTAACTACATTCGTGGTTAGATGTGAGTGTGACAAACATTTTAATAGATTCGCCAACTGTAGGTGAAAAGGTCAAACGCCTTATGGGGCTCAATGGCCTGACACAGGCGGAAGTCGCTGAAACATTGCACTGCGCACGGTCCACGGTCTCGCAGAAATGCACTGGCCGAATCGCTTTCAGTGTGAATGAGATAAACGAGCTTGCCGAACTCTTGCATGTCAGCGCCGACGTGCTCCTTGGGCGAGCTCCGTTGGAGGTGTTGTGATGGCTAGATTTTTTTCACGCCGTTCGGGAGTTTCGATGGTCCCATCCAGTCTTCATGCGGTATCTCGGACTTCCACCATCCGGCGCCGGTGCGTTCACTATGGAATCGGCCGAGATGGAAACGTTTGCGTATATGAAGGCGCTCACACAGTTTGTTTGCCAGACGTTTCATCCATGCGATGCGGCTCCATTTCCAGCGTTCGGTGTCGATGGTTTCGACTGGGATTTCTCCGTCGTGGGCTTCTGATCGTAGAGCCACGAACATACGCAGTCCGACCGCTTTCACCTTGCGGAACGCAATCGTCTGTCGGGAGGCGGTGATCATGATCAGCATCGGTGTCGCTTTTCCTGGTTTCCCTTGCACGACTACATCAAGTATTTCGTCGGAGTCTTCCAGTACGGGAACGTATGTGACGTTGCTGAAGTCATCCATGATGACGGCGTTCGACAAGGGTATGAATCTGGCATCGTATGCCGGGAGGTTCGGCGACGTGCATGTGATGCGCACGCAATCCACATGCCCTTCGACCGGGTACAGGCGTGTTACTAGGTCTTCCGGCCGTTGCGTCCATTCGTTTCTCAGGATTTGCCATATGAGCAAAGCGAACGTCGGCACAGCCAGGACGTTGACCAGTGTCTGGAGTGCTTCACCCATATGTTCTTCCTTCCTCCGTCGCGTAGGACGGTTTGTTTATCTCCTGTCCGCCAGCCTACGCCGACGGGGGAAGGATCCTAAACGTTCAACGTTCGAGGATGGTGCCTGATGAACGAGAAACGGAAGGCGAAATGGGTTGCGCAGACCCATAGCCTCGAGAACATGGCCGACTGTTTGGAAGTTTCGGTAGACGAACTTCTAGGCCATAAGCCGCTGGAGGTGGTGAGATGAGCGTCACAGTCAAACGTGTGGACGGCAAACGGCATTGCTTCTTCGAGCTGATCGTCGAGACGGCAGAAGTCACCGTGCGCGTCCCGTTCAACGGTTACGAGCTTGACGATCTTGAGAAACAGATCAACCGATGCTTCAACGAGGATTGACCGTGAAACGTTTCATCAAGACCCTCATGCTGCTGCTGGCAAGCCCGTTCGTGCTCCTCATGCTCGGGATTACCCTCGCCGTCGTCCGGTTTGGTGAGTTCCTCACCGACGACGACTGACGGCATCCGATAACTTCATAGCCCTTGACCCAGCCGAAGGTCGGTTGCTGGGGAGGCGTGATAAAGCACCCGGCCGCGCCTTGCCCAGCGCGTTACAAACACGCCCGGAATGCCGGGCGGTTACCACGGCCCCAGCGGGGAGCTATGCGGGTGTATACAGATCGCTTCACGGCGTCTTGTTCGGGCGCAACTGGGGACCATCGCCGGCATACGTGCCGGGCTGTGCGGCGAGACCTTGCGCGCGGCTTCGGCCGCTGACCTATGCGACGGCGCGGCTCCGTTACGAAGCAACCTTGCATGGCGAACCCTAACCCGGAAAACACTTGAGCAATCTTGTGTTTTCCTGGCTGGGTTCCCCGCTCTAACGCCCCACCACCCGAAGGGCACATCATCCACAATTCTTATCCACTTATCCACAGTTCTTATCCACAATATGAAACGAGGTTCGAGACATGGGTTATTCGGTCGATTACAAGCCAACAAGCAGACGCGCCAAGAGGGCGGTGCCGAAGAACAAGGCACAGCGCACGAAGGACATCAAGAACGCAATCCGTTGGAACATCGGGCAGTTGGAGCATGATACTGTTGGGACTGACTCAATCCAGCGTCCCATAATCATCGGCATCCTTCGTCTGAACCGCATCAGTCCGCACGCAGACCCGTCCGGCGACAACACTTTCCAGCAGCTGATCGCCGAGGGTTGGGTATCGCGCCCGGAGCGCATCGGCGGCGTGCAGTGTTTCGACCGCGCAGACCTTATCAGGTCGTTGAAGGCTTATGCGGGAGTGGCGTGATGAATCCAAGGGCGAAACTGACCACGGCGCAGGCCGCACGGTACCTGCATAAGTCGCAACGGCAGATGGAACGCATGAGGGCGGACGGCACCGGGCCGACGTGGTTCAAGTCGGGCGACGCGATCAATAGTCCGTGCCTATACGAGCTAGCCGACCTTGACATGTGGGTGCGTGGGCAGAAGGCGAAGTGAGATGGGGCGCAGGCAGACCATAGACCCGCTGGTGCGGGCGAAGGTCATCGACACATGGGGCAACGACTGTTGGCTGGGATTGCCGGGCTGTACCAAGGTCGGTGCCGAGGACGACCATATCGTGCCTTACTCGCATGGTGGTATGGATACCGTGGCGAACATACGCCGCGCGTGCAAGCACTGCAACGCATCAAGGCAAGACCGCGTCTTGTACGGCTATGGGGCGCGGTTGCACATGGTGATAGTACCGCCCGGTTCGTGTGACCGTGAGGCCGTGGAATGGATAGACGCGCATAAGTCGGCGGGTGACCCGGTGGTGTCGTTCAGCACGTTGGCCACGGCCATGGGCCTGACCAATCCCAGTCTTGCGTGCAGGCGCGCGGTGGCCATGGCATGGTCGGGCGCGTACCGGCAGTTCGCCACGTCGGCCGAGCCTATCGACGTGTGGCTGACCCGCACCACCATCAGCAGCAACCGCCACCCCAGACTGTTGGACGAGTGGATAGCCTTGGACTATGACCTGCATGTGATAGACCCCGGCTTCAGCGTGGAGTGGGAGCGCGCGCGGGACGACGCGACCCGCCGTCGTGTCAGGCAATGGTACGCGCTGCACTTATCGCAGGCGTTGGTGGACACGAGACGTGCCGAACGGCGTGCGAGACTCGTTGCCCTTGGCCTTCGCTCCGAGCCGGTGCAGATCGCTTCGCGCCCGAAGTGGTGAGCCTGTTTTTTAAACACGCGGCCGGCCAAAAGACCCCGCGCCCAGTTTTTTCTCCCCCCGAACACAAATAAAAAAGCCGCAAAACGTTGGAATACCAACGAAATGCGGCATATCGCTTTCAAAACATGAAGATACACCATGTTTGTGATTGGAGCAACCGTTATGGCGCTTTTAGATGGAATGGATGACGACACCGGCCGTATCATCGGCCCGCAGGAACAGACCACAAGGCAGATCGTGGACGACCTTAAGGCCAAGCACCCCGAGCCTGACCCGATACGCGACGGGTTATGCCAGTCCATGTTGTCGTTGGCCGCGAACATCGACGCGCAGAACCGCACCGGCAAAGAGATCAGCCGGAACATGGGACAGTACATCGACGCATTGTGGAAGATACGCGACATGTACCCGACCGAGACCGTCGCCGACGACGACGTGGAAGCCGTATGGAGCGGCGCGACTTATGAGGATTAGAGGCGGCACCAAACGCAATCCCGGCCGGCGCACGGACGGCGGCCGGTTGGCCGCCATAGCGCGGATGATGGGCACGCCGCTTATCCCGTGGCAACGGTACGTGGCCGACGTGGCGTGCGAGATCGACCCGGACACCGGCAGCTTCTACTATGACACGGTGGTGGTCAGCACGCCGCGCCAGTGCGGCAAGTCCGCGCTTGTGGACGGTTCCGACACGTACAACGCGAGCCTTGGCCGTCGCCGGCGCATCGCCTACGCCGCGCAGACCGGCAAGGACGCCGAAGACCACTTCAAGGAATACGCCGAGGCCATGAAGGCGAGTCGGCTGGTGCAGAAAGTGGACAAGTTCCGCTTCAGCAACGGCAACATGTCCGTGACGTTCGGCAACGGCAGCACCATCAGCCCCATGGCCATGACCAAGATCGCCGGCCACGGAAAACAGTTCGACAAGGTGACCATAGACGAGGCCTTCAGCCTGACCAAGGACGCGGGCGACACCATCATGGACGCCATCGTGCCGACCATGAACACGCGACTGAAGCGTACCGGTATCACCGCGCAACGGTGGATTACCTCGACCGAGGGCACCGCAGAATCTACGTATTTCAATGCGCTGTTGGACGGGTTGCGCGCCGGCGACGTGCCCGAACGCACCTGCTGGTTCGACTTCGGCATACCCGTGGACGCCGACCCCGAAGACCTCGAAACCATCATGTTGTACCATCCCGCCGCCGGCTACCTGTGGTACAAGCCCCAATTGCGCGACTTCCGCGAGGGCTTCGGCGACAACGTGGCCGGTTGGGCGCGCGCCTTCGGCAACCGGCGCGACGAAGGCATAACCGACCGCGTGATAGACGAAGCGACATGGACGGCCACCGCCGTTGCACCCGTGGAACCTTCGGCGCTGGGCGACAGGCCGGTGGTGTTCGGCGCGGCCGTGGACGTGGACGCGACGCACACCAGCATATCGGCCGGCATCCTGAACCCGGACGGCACCGTGACCACGCAACTGATCGAGACCATGGACGGCACCGGCTACGCGCCCACCGAACTCGCCAGATTATGCACGGCGTATGACGCGCCTGTGGTCATCGACACGCGCGGCACCGCCGCCGACCTCGCCGACCGGCTGCACCACATGACCGACAACAACGGCGACCCCTCGCTGTCGTTCGTGGACATGGACGCCGGCGACTACCTGACAGTCGGCCAAAGCTACGTAAGCGGCCTGACCAACAAGGCGATATGGCACGCCACCGACCCCGACTTGGACGCAAGCGCCGCGAACAGCGCACGCAAATGGGCCGGCGACGCATGGCGCGTGAGCCGACGCGGCTCGACCGGCCTCACATCGCCGTTGGAATCGTGCATGTTGGCCGCATGGGGCGCGGCCCACCTGCCCGAAGAGTCGGGGCCGTTGCAAATCTTCTAAAGGGTATACGCCATGTGTACCCTTTGGCGGTACTTGGCGGTACTTGGCGGTACTTGGCGGTACTTGGCGGCACGGTGCTGGACGGGGCCGGCTTGCTGGCCGCATGATTGGCGGCATGACTGACCGACTGAGTTTGTGGGAGCGCGTGAAGCTCGCAAGCCGGGTATTGACCCGTAGCACGGCGGACGACATGCCCGAGGGCATCCGCCCGCCGTCGCGCGCGGCGGATTGCGACCCGTTGTCGCTGTCCACGGTGTTCCGTGGCGTGCAGGTATTGCAGACCGCCATCACCGGCCTTCCCATCCACGAAATGCGCGGCGGCGTCAAACTGGACACCGTGAGTTCCCTCGTGCAACAGCCCGACGTGAACAGATCACGACGGGACTTCTTGGCCGACATGGTGGCAAGCATGGTCATCGACGGAAACGCCTTCGTGCGCCTGGTGCGCTTCGGCGGTGACATCGTGTCTTGCGAGGTGCTGCCGCCCGCCCTTGTCGTGGTGTCCGACGACGGCAGCGACCCCGCCGCGCCGAAGCTCCGTTATAGCTATCTCGGCAAGGACTACACCGCCGACGACATCGTGCATTGCAAGTTTCTCAACGTCCCCGGCCGCTTGCGTGGCCTCGGCCCCATATCGGCGGCGCGTGAAGAGGTGGAAGGCGCGAAGATGGCCCGCGACTACAAGGCCCGCTTCTACACCGATTCGAGCAATCTGAAGGGCTATTTGAAGACCGACAAGAAAGTGACGCCCGAGTACGCGAAGCAGGCGAAGACCGATTGGAAGGCACAGGGCACCGCCGCCGACGTGAAGGTGCTGGGCAACAAACACACCTATGTCCCGTTGGACATGAAGCCCGCCGACTTGCAGTTTTTGGAGACGCAGAAGTTCGACACCACGCAGATCGCCCGCCTGTTGGGCATCCCCGCGTCGATCATGCTCGCCGCCGTCGATGGCTCGAATCTCACCTACAGCAACATCGAACAGAGCTGGATTGAGTTCGCCGACTACACGCTTGCGGCCTATGCGGGCGAGATCGAGGAACTGTTTAACCGCTTGTTGCCGCGCGGCCGTACCGCCGCGTTCGACTGGGACAGCAGCCGTCGAGCCGACATGGCGGACCGGTTCAACGCATACAAGACGGCGATAGACGCGGGATGGATGGACGTTAACGAGGTGCGCGCGCGTGAGGCCCTGCCACCGCTGATCGCGGCACCGCAAACGCAAGAGGTGAACAATGAAGCATGAAATCGGATTGAAGGGCATGTGCCTACGCGCCGCCGAAGATGGCGACGGGCGCACGCTGGAAGGCGTGGCCGTGCCCTATGGGCAGATCATCGACACATGGGACGGTGCCGAGACCTTCGACCATGACTGCCGGTTCGACGACATCGAATCCGCGAAGCTGTGCTACCAGCACGGCGAACTGATCGGCCGCATCACCGGCGCGGAAAGCCGCGACGACGGGTTGCACATCACCGCCCGCATCTCGGATACGCAGCGCGGCCGCGACGTCGTTGAGCTCTTGCGAGACGGCGCATTGGACTCGCTGTCGGTGGGCTTCATCCCGCTCGAAAACGAGATGGACAAGGCCGGTATTACCCATCGCAAGCGCGTGCGCCTGCTGGAAACGTCGGTGGTGTCGTGGCCGGCCTACGAATCCGCAAAGATCACCGGGCAACGAGACATGGAAAAGACCACCAACAACCGAAATGAAAGTGAGGACCCCAAGGTGGACAAGGAACTTGAGGAAATGCTTAACGGCATCAGGGACGAGCAGCGCAGCATGAAGGCGGCTATCGCCAAGGGCAGCGCGCCGGAACACAAGACAGTGGGCGGCGAGTACCGCACCGCTGGCGATTACCTTCAGGCGCTCTATCGCGGCGACGAAGCCGCCGTGCAGCTCATGCACGAATGCCGCGACCTTATCGCCACCGGCAACACCGGCAACACCAGCACTTGGATTGCCGACGACTTGCGCCTTATCGAAATGCGCCGCAAAGTCATCAACATCCTCACTCACGACACGTTGCCCGCCAAGGGTATGACCATGGAATACAACGTGGTCAGCACCGACACCACGGCCGTTGCGAAACAGGCCACAGAGGGCAACGCCTTGCAGTTCGGCAAGGTCACGTTCGGCACCAAGAGCGTGTCAATCGACACCTACGGCGGCTACACCACCCTGAGCCGTCAGGTAATCGAGCGTTCCACCACGCCTATGCTCAACACGGCACTGGCCGCATTGCGCAACGCCTACGCGAAGGCGACCGAAACCGCCGTCCGCAACTACCTGTACGACACCATCGCCTCTCAGCGCGACGCGACACAGAACGCCAACAAGATTGACGCGCCCGCCACGCTTGCGGCCATGACCATCGACCAGTGGGCCACGCTGATTATGAACGCCGCCGAACTGGCCGACGACCGTAACGTGAACCTCACCCGTCTTGGCGTCAGCAAAGACGTTATGGCCTCGCTTATCGCCTTGAAAGACAGCGGTTCCCGATTCTTCGACCTGTCCGGCGACGGCTCGGACACCATCGGCAACTTCGACCTGACCGGCATCGCCGGTAAGTTCCTTCGTCTGCCGGTGCAGATGCTCCCCAAGGCCCCGGCTGGCACGGCGTGCTTCATCGACCCCGAATCGGTGACGGTATGGGAAAGCGGCGGCCCGACCCAGCTCAGCGACGGAGACCCCACCAAGCTCACCGAGAACTACAGCGTCTACGGCTACATGGCGGTTGCGGCCACCAACGTTGACGGCCTCATTCCGGTGAAGTTCCCAAAAGGGTGACGCCCACGGGACTCAGCACTACGCCGACTAGTGTAACCCTCACCGCGGGCGATAATGCCGAGATCAAAGCCACAATCACACCAGACACAGCGCCACAGACCGTGACCGCCACCACTGCCGGCACCGACCTTATCGACATCGAGGTGATCCAATGACCACCATCACCATCACCGGGAAACAACCGGGAAAAACCGACGTGACGATATCCAGCACCGTCAATCCAGCGGTAAAAACCGTCGTGCCCGTCACAGTGCTCTCCCGTAACCTGTTGTCTTATGGCCCCGCGTCGGGCAGCGGTTTGACCGCCACCGTTAACAGTGACGGGTCATTGCATGTCACCGGCACCGCCACCGGTCAATGGCGTGGCCTGTCGTGGACGTTCCCATGCCCGGTACAGGGCACCGTGAAACTCAGCGGCACTAGTATCGCCGGTTTGAGCTTCAACATCAAGTGCCTCGACGCCAAGGGGCAGCAACTGGGAGACCAAATGAACTTAGGCAACAGTGTCATGGCAATCCCTGCCGGCACCGTCAGCCTGTTCCTCAACGTCATCTCCACCGAGGCCACGCCCACCGCGAAGGACGGCGACCTCCGAATCCAGTTGGAATCCGGTACTACCGCGCACGATTGGATGCGACCCGACAACACGAGCCTTAGGGGGGGGGCTATGAACTAGCGAACCTGTATCCGCGTGTCACAGGCCTGCCTAAAACGTTGGGTGTCAACCCGGGGATTACGGTCACGGAAACGACACCGGGCACGTACCGGTTTAAAGGCTCCACCAATACAACAGCTGACTCATGGGCGGACTTGCAGAGTTCGGTGCATCTGGACGCGGGAACGTACACGATAGAGGCTTCGGACTTCCCCGATGGCCCTAACAGTTGGAACTTCGGCATCCAAGCCATGCTCAAACCGGACGACGGGGGCGAATCCATCACGTTCGGCCCCAAAAATTACTGGCCTAAACCCCTGCCGGCCGGCACGTTCGACACGAACATCTTCGTCAACACCATAGGCGACATGGACGCGTTGATCACGCCCCGCCTGTACAAAATCGACTAACCTCCCTCGCACTCTGCACCATCCATAGCAACCATCATGAAAGGAGTCACAGCCTTGATGGACTGGAAAAAATACGAAGCGTCGGTGCGTGACGAAATCGGAGTCCCGGCCGGCGACGCCGACCGAGTGCAACGCGCCATCACCAGCGCCATCAGCTACGTGGACAGCGCGATAGACGGGCACACGGTGGATGACACCGTGCGCGCCGACTGCATCACGTCATGCGCCGCCGACCTGTACAACAGTCGTGACGCCCGATTGGGCGTGATGGACGTGGGCGACGGCACGGTGGAACCATACCGCATCAGCACCGACCCTCTCAGATCGGTCTGGCCGAAACTGAACGCGGTCGGCGTGCCCACGGGCGGGCTGGTGATCGCATGAACATCCAGGAACAACGCGCCGCCCTCATGGACACGCTCGCCGACATGCTCGACGGGCTCGTGAGCAGTATCAGCATCGACGCCCAGCTGGTGCGCCCGGCCGCCGGCAAGGTGGCCGTGTTCATCGAACCGCCGGCCGTGGAATGGCCGTCATGGGGCCCGCCGGAACCGGTCTGGACGTTGGACGTCATCGCCGGCACGCCGGCCACGCAGCCATCCGCAGTCGATGACATCCTCACAGCGCTCGACAGACTCGCCGAACGTGGCCTGAACATCCAAAAGGCCACGCCCGCAACCTGGAACCTCGCAGGAGCCGGCACGCTAGCGGCCTACCAGGTCACGTTGAACGCCCTGGAAACCGACGAATAAGACAAGGAAAGGAAAACAATCATGACTGGAAAGATCCGCACGCTCGGACCAGGCATCTTCAAAATCACCGACACCGCAAACGGCAGGGACTTCAGCGCCGACCTGACCAAGGCGCAGCTGAACCCGTCGAACAGCAGCGACGACCCGACCACCTACCTCGACGGATCAGAGGAAACGAACACCACGACCACATGGACGTTCGAGGGCACCGTGGGCGACGACTTCAGCGAGGACGGTCTGGCCGTCTGGCTCTTCGACCACAAGGGCGAGACGCTGCCGGCCCAGTTCGTACCGAACACGAAAGGCAATATCCAGTGGACCTTCAACGTCACCATCGCGCCAATCGCCATCGGCGGCGACGTCAAATCGAAGAACACGAACGATCTGAGCTTCGCCGTCACGAACGTCGCCCACACGGCCTACTCGGGTAAGTGATGGCCGACAAGGCATTGATGGTCGTCGGCCAGAAACGCTTCGTGCAGACGATGCGCAAGGCCGGCGCGGACATGGACGACCTGAAGGAAGTGAACCGCGAGGCCGCGCAGATCGCACTGCCCGCCGTCCGCAACCTCGCCACGCGAGGCAAGACCGGCCGGCTGGCCGGCAGCCTGCGTGTCGGAGCGACGAAACGCGCCGGCGTCATCCGCGCCGGCCGCAAGGCCGTGCCCTACGCAGGACCAATCAACTACGGGTGGCCGAAACGGCACATCCGGCCACGGCTCTTCGTCAACGACGGTGTCGCCTCCACCGAGGGCCAATGGCAAAAGGTCTACAAGGACTTCATCGACAAGACACTGAAGCAAGTGAAAGGAAAATAATGGCAACCACGAGAATCACCTACACCGACGGCAAGCATGAAATCGTCCCAATCACGATGCGCGCGACCTGCAAGGCCGAAGCGCACGCCATCGAGGCCGGATGGGGCACCATCACCGAATCGCCGGTTAGGACCGGCGCATACGCCACTTACGCCGCTCTCCGCATGGCCGGCCGCAACCTCCCGGACTTCGACCATTGGCTCGACACCGTGGCGTCCTTCGACCTTGCGACAGCGACGGAGGAGCCGGAAGAGGGAAACCCTACGGACTAGCCGCGTGGCCCCAAGACTCGCTCGGCCGTCTCTCGTTCCTCCTGGCAAGCCGTTTCGGCGGCACGCCATGGCAATGGAGGAACGAGGCCGACGAATTGGATTGGGGCACCGGACTGGCCGAACTGCTCAAGGAAGCGGAAGAAACACGGAAGGAGTGAACCATGGCGCACAGCGCGATCATGAGCGTGCGCATCACCGGCAACGCCGATGATGCCGTCAAGGCGTTCGAGAAGACCACCACGAAGGCGGCCGCTTTCGGCAGCGCCATCGGCGGATTGGCCGTCAAGGGCGTGACCGCGCTGTGGGACACCATCAAGGGCTTCGCCGGCGACGTGGTGAACATGTCGGACAGCACCGACAAGTTCATGAACACCATGAGCTTCGCCGGCATCGACACCGCCAACGTCGAAAAGGCAAGCAAGGCGGCGCGCGACTACGCGGACCGCACAGTGTATGACCTGTCCACCATCCAGAACACCACGGCGCAGCTCGCCGCGAACGGCATCAAGGACTACACCGGCCTTACAGAGGCCGCCGGCAACCTGAACGCCGTGGCCGGCGGCAACGCAGACACCTTCGGCTCCGTGGCCATGGTGCTCACCCAGACGGCCGGAGCGGGCAAGCTTACGACAGAGAACTGGAACCAGTTGGCCGACGCCATCCCTGGCGCATCCGGCAAACTCCAGGAAGCGATGCTCAAGAACGGCGCGTACACGGGCAACTTCCGCGACGCCATGGCGGACGGCCAGATCACCGCCGACGAGTTCAACCAGGCGCTCATGGACCTCGGCATGACCGACGTGGCGAAACAGGCCGCGACATCGACCAGCACCATCGAGGGAGCCATGGGAAACCTCGAAGCAGCCGTCACCGGCGGCCTGACCGACGCCTTCAACCTCTTCAAACCGGCCGTCACAGGCGGCATCAACGCGGCCGCGACGGCAGTCACAAACCTCGCGCAGAACGGCACGCAGGGATTGCAGACGTTCTTCACACAGGTCAAGGACACCGGGGCGTTCGCCGCATTGCAGACGGCCGCGCAGTCGGTCGGCGGCGGCCTACAATCATTGTGGACCGGCATCATGGCCGTCGTGAACGCCATGACCGGAGGACAACCGGCCGGCGTGGCCTTCGGCAACATGCTCAACGCCGTCGCCACGGCAGCGCAGACGGTCGGCGGCTGGCTGAAGACCGCCGGCAACTGGATCAGTCAGAATCTGGATCTTGTGACCCCTCTCGTGGCCGCGGTCGGCGGAGCCGTCGCAGTCGTCACCGCCGTTACCACGGCCATGCAGCTGGCCGCGGCCGCGCAGGCGCTGCTCAACGCGGTCATGGCCGCGAACCCGATCATGCTGGTCATCACGCTCATCGCCGCGCTCGTGGCCGGACTCACCTACTTCTTCGCCTGCACCAACACCGGCAAGGCCGTGTGGTCGAGCTTCACGGGTTTCCTGTCCGGCTGCGTGCAGGGCATCATCGGCTTCTTCTCCGGTCTCGGCTCCACCATCGTCAACATCTTCAACTCGGCATCGAACGGTGCCAGGAACGCGTGGAACGGCGTCGTCTCATGGTTCCGTGGCATCCCGGGCACAATCGGCGGCTTCTTCTCCGGAGCCGGCACACTGCTCTACAACGCCGGCGCAAGCATCATCAGCGGTTTCCTCAACGGCCTCAAATCGATGTGGAGCAACGTGACCGGCTGGATCAGCGGCATCGGCGACTGGATCAAGGCCCACAAGGGCCCGATCAGCTACGACCGTCGCCTGCTCATCCCCGCCGGCCAGGCCATCATGACCGGTTTCGCACAGGGCCTCAACAACGGATTCGACAGCAACGTCGAAACCGCTATCAGCCGCGCCAACCGCAGACTCGCGGCCATGCCCCTCAACCTCTCCGCACAAGGCAACACGGCCACGCCAGCCGTGGTCAACACCTGGAACGTGGAGATCAACGGCGAGGTCATCGACAAGGACGGCACTGCCAAGGCCATCAAACGGCTCCTGGCCGACTACGACGCAAGGAGGTCATGATGCAGCAGTGCTTCATGTTCATCGACACCGGCAACGGCTGGACACCGGTGAACGACTCCGCCAAGGACATCGCAGCCCTCGACTCTTTCACCATCGACTGGGGAAGCGACAGCATCGACGAACAGCCCGAACCTGCCGTGATGTCATTCACCCTCCGCGACCGCACCGGAAGACTCGCCGGCCAGGCATTGACATTGGCCGGCATGAAGGTGATCGTGCAGTTCTCCGATCAACCCAGATGGCAAGATCTTCAGCCGTCGATGGGCGACTGGGAAGATCTGCGCATCCCCATCGACTCACTGCACCGCGCCTACTCCCCCGACTCGCCGGAATCCACCGACTCGCCCGCCGAAACAATGTTCGCCGGCACCGTCTCCACCGGCGGCAGCATCGAACCGGCCACCGGCGGCGGGTGGCTGCTCAAACTCTCCGCCACATCGAGGATGTCCGTGTGGAAGCGCCTGCAATCCCAAGGACCGACAGACACGGCCGCGAAATGGGACGGCGCGCACTGGATAGGCACGCCATCCGCACGCCTCAAGGAGATGAACCGCAGGGCCTCGGAGCAGGGAGCGCCGGAAGCCCAACTGGACGGGCTCGCCCTGCCGTCAAGCGTCGCACCATGCACGCCATCCGACCATCCATCGCAGCTCGATCTGCTGCACCGGCTCACCGCCGGGCCACGACTCCCGCAATGGCATGAGGTCTACGACGGCGCGGCATCGACCATCAGACCGCTGTTCCTCGCCGACCCGATCGCCGTGCACCTGTCAAACGATGGCCGACTCAACGTCCTCACCGACGGAGAGACACGACACGCACTCTCAGCGGCCGACATCGAAGCATCGACGGATCTGAGCATCACCGAACCTTTGACACAGGTCGTCATCAACGCGAAACGCGTCAAATCGGACAACGGCAAGCTCTCTTTCGACGACGTGGAGATCACGATGGGAGCCCAGAACCGTCTGCCACCCCAATTGACCGCCATGCAGAAGAGCCTCACCATCGATTCCGACATGCTCGCCGTGGACGACTCGGGCGGCGTATGGAACAGCGGCGGCACCTCGAACGTCAGTGACACGGACCGCGCCAACATCGCGCAATGGCTCGAATCGCACGACCTGCGCATGGTGCCGGAGACAGTGACGTTCAACAGCACGCGAATCGACCCGGCACGACGGCCATGGCTGTACAAGGCAAGCCCATCCGGCCCGTTCATCATCGTCAAGGCCAAGGCGTCGGCCCTGACCGGCTCAGACGGCCGACCGGCCTTCACCGGCCCAATCACGACCATCGGCGGGACGCTCTCATACCGGTGGCGCGCGGGCAGGCCAATACTCACCCAGGCCGCGACGCTCACCGTGCTTCGACCGCTCTTGACGAACCGCATCACATGGGCCGACCTGCCATCCACCCTCAGCTGGCAGCAGCTCGACCTGCACATCTGCGACCTTTCGATGATCCAGATCATAGACGCTTCAACCATCGATGGAAAGGAAGGAACACAATGACAGCGACGACACCCATCTACGGGCTCTCATATCCCGAAGGCTCCGACCTCGTATCAACCGCGCCGGACTCGTTCAAGTCCATGGCCGACACGTTCGAGCAGGCGCTTGACCAAGTGGACAGACGCAGCACTCCCACAGGCGTCAAACCCGTCATCGCCACCACTCTCAACACGCTCGCCAATACCACAGGCGTCACCGGTCAGACCGGCTATGTCACCGCCGACACCACCGCCGCGAACAACGGCGCGTATGTCTGGACCGGCTCGGCATGGGTCAAGCTCGTGACAGTGACCGACATGGCAGTGCCTGACCTGACATTCAGACACCCGGACTTCAGCATCGCCGCTTATCCCAGACGCGCCGGCAACCTCATCGTCTGCCCAATCAAAGTCATCCGCACTGGCGGCGACTGGAACATGGCGGCATGGGAGATGACTGGAATCTGCAAAATCCCCGCCGGTCTCCAACCCGGTGCAGGCATCGACATCAACGTTCTCGGTGTGGACAATCTTTCTACCACATCTCCGATGACCGGTTTCACCATCAATGAGGGTGAGATTTACTTCCGTGCCTTCAGAGGCTCGGTTGCCTATAAGAAGAACACATGGACCAGCGCCATTCTCGCATGGCGCATCGAACGTTAGGAGCAAGGAATTGGATACAGAAATCGCGGCGCTCTGCATCGTCGGCATCATGATCGTCATGGACTTCCTCACCGGCTTCGCCAAGGCCGTGAAGAACCACGACGTCAGCAGCGGGAAAATGAGGGATGGGCTCTGGCACAAGGTCTCTTTCGTCATGATCGTGGCCTTGGCCGAGATCCTGGAACATGGTCAGCGCGTCCTTGACATGGGCTTCTCCGTGCCGATCATCATTCCGACATGCGTTTACATCGTTCTGACAGAAGTGGCGAGTGTCATTGAGAATCTGTCGGAAATCAATCCGGAACTGCATGACAGCCCAATCCTCGCTCTCTTCCGCAGCAGCAAGGAAGGCGACTGATGGACGGGATCATCTGGAAGGGAAGCCCGAACCATTACACGGGCCGACAAGGCTACGGCGTCACGCACATCACGCTGCACATCATGGTTGGGTACCTCGCCGGCACCGATTCGACGTTCGCGAACCCATCGAGCCAGTCATCGGCACATTACGGCGTCGGCGCGACGGGCGAGATCCACCAATACGTCGCGGAGACGGACGGCAGCTATTCCGACGCGAACTATGCGTCGAACTGCTCGACCATCTCCATCGAGCACGAAGGCGGCATGGCTGACGGCGCGGTATGCACCCAGGCGTGCATCGACGCAAGCGCCCGATTGTGCGCCGACATCGCGCGCCGGTACGGGTGGAAAAAACTGTGGCACGACGGACTGAGGGGCAATGTTTGGTTGCACAGGGAGATCCCAGGCACCGATCACGCGGCTTGTCCGGACCTCGCGCCCAACGGCCTGCCGTTTCAGCAGGTCATCGATAAGGCAAACAACCTACTGGAAGGAAAAGAAATGGCACTGACAGATGAAGACGTCACGAAGATCTGGACCCACAAGCTGCCTAACGGCGCATGTGTCCGAGATTGCCTGTCACCGGCGATCCAGGACATCTTCGCCATGCACGACACGGGCCTGACCAATGGCGGGTGGCTGCATAAGCTGCCGAACGGCCGGCCGGCAAGGGACATCATCAGCGACGCCACCAGCGACGTGATTCGTATGCATGATACTTTGATCCCGCAGCTCACAGCGCAGATCACAGCGCTCTCAGCAGCCGTTGACGCAATGGCCAAGAGCCTCGGCGCTGACCCGGACCAGATCGCAGAAGCTGTCAAGAAGGCCGCTGCCGACAAGCTCGACAGCTTGCACATCACCATCAAGGCCGAGGATTAGACCGCGAGCCGGACGGCCGCCGTGGCTTCTCTCAGACGGCCGTCCGGCATCGCAACGTAATGCTCCGTGGTCTCAACCGACTCATGGCCTAGAAGTTCCGCGACCACGAACAGGTCGTGTGTGGCGGCGTAGGCCGTGGTGGCGAACCGGTGGCGCAACGTGTGCGCGGCGTACCCGTCCGGCAGCAGGCGGCTGATGTGGTCACCGATATAGGATTCCTCCACATGGCCGCCGAACCGGCCAGGGAACAGGGAGCCACGCGCGTCCATGATGATGCCGGCCAGATCATCCGGCAACGGCACTATGCGCTGCTTGTCGCCTTTGCCGCGCACGATCAATGACCGGCCGGCGTTGTCGGCCACCACGTCATCGCTGTGGACCCGTGCGATCTCGCCACGCCGCAGTCCGCACTCCGCACCGAGCCGGATCATGAGTCTTTCCGACGTCGTGGCCATCTCCATCGCCGCAGCGATGTAACGGTCCGGGCATGGTCTGGGATGCGCGTGCGGCTTCTTCACCCTTGGCACGTCCAGACTCGGATCATCCGACCGTCTGCCGCTTTTATGCAGCCATCGGAAAAACGACGATATGGTGTTCCTGTATGCTTTGCGCGTCTCCGGTTTCCATTGCTGCCGCGCAAAGACCTGCACGATCTGCTCCGTGGTCACGTCTTCGGGACCTGATGGCATGAGCAGCGCCGCGAGATGCACCATCTTGTATCGACGGCTTTTGATTGTCTGTGCTGATAGGCCGGCCGCCTTGAGGGTGTCAGTCCACCCTTCGATGCTTCTGCGCCATGGGACCGGTGCGCTGATCTTGTTTCTCATGATCCATCATGGGCATCCTGATCTTCACGCGGCTAAACTGAGCTTGGATAAGCTCAGAAGCCCCATGGATTTGAACCTTGGACCTCTGGTGTCCCCAGAGGTCCAAGGTTCAAATCCATGCCCCGCTACCAGTGAAAGTCAGGAACCATAGTGGTTCCTGACTTTTTTGTTTTCCTGCCGAATCTTGGCCAAGCCGATTACTTAACAAAATCCGGTCAAAATCTGGACATGGCAGCTGATCGGACTGTTCGCGAGTTTCGAATTTCGCCACGTTCTTTTCGCTGGCTTCCTTCAGCATATTCGGCCAGGTTTCACAAACTCGCCTCCATGAAGCGTCATCATCGCCGCCTATCATCGTCGATGAACGGCATATAGCATGAACGCCCCACAGCACATCACAGCAGCCGCCAAACCCAACACCAGCCCCATCGGACTTCCTGTCTGCGGCATTTCCCGCTCGGGAGCATAAAGGTTGTCGACATCGAACGTCAACAGGCTATCCTCACGTTCCACCACATCGTTCAGCACCATCATTTTCTGCGCGGTGACGGCCTCATCCAATCCTACGGACTGGTATCCGACCTTGATATTGACCTCACCGGCGCCCGTTGCATGCCAATACACGGTGGTTCCCTCCAGTTCGGCCCAGCCGACTGCCGTGGGCTCGTCATCTTCGTCGAACACGGCCGGACCTTCGATCGTCGCCGTAAATACGCCTTCAACCGGCTGTCCACTCGCATCCAGCAACTGCACGAACAGGCTTCCGGACCGCAATCCCTGCCGATCATCACGCGTCACCATCGAAGAAACCGGCAGCTTGTTCGCAGCCTCCTCCCAAAGCTCGTTGACCTTGCTTTCCAGCCCGTCCATCACTGAAAAGAGGTATTGCTCATGCCTGGCCCACACCTTTTGGTCATCATAGTTGCGGTGCACCAGCACGCCGATCGCCGCATACGTGAGCACCGGTTCCCCGTCATGTTGATATTCGGACAGCAGCCATGCAAGGCGCCGCGCCGCTTCCGTATTTTCCACGGTGGTGGTTTCAGTCACCTTGTAGTCGGTCATGCTTTCTATTTGCCGGCAATAATAGAATTTGCCCGATCTCGATTCCGCGTTCACCCCGATCACATACGGTTTTCCATCAAGAAAATAGTTGTAATGCTTGCCGTTCGCGCGTAGCAGCTGTTCGGCGGCCAGCGCTGCCGGGCATGTCATCGCTACGATTATGGCGCAGGCCGCCAATACCGCGGCCAGAATCGCAAGCATATGTCGCTTCGTAACATTCATTGCATCGTCCTTTCGATATGCACGTCGTTGTTACCGTGATTCAACAGACTTGCATACTTGCGATTACCGCATGGTCTTTTTCAAGGGTTGTGGTCGGAGGACGTATTTTTCGGCATTTTGTGGATAACTTTGCCTGTTGAAAACCGCGACTTATCCACAAAAAACGTTTTGCCAAACTTAAGTCAAGAAGTTACCCACAAAGGGCGGAAAATCGCTGGCCAGAAGATAGTTCACCAAATCCACCTTTTCTCCTCTATAATCGGCGTTATGGCAGAAGAAGATAAGAGCGCGGAACCGCGCACCACAACCAAGCAATCAACCATCAAGAGGACGACCGCTAAGGTGGAGTCATCAATGTCTCAGACGCCTAACAAGCGCACTGCCGCCAAAAAGCCTACGGCATCCACCGCTCGCAAGCGCACCGCCAAGGCGAAGACCGCCTCACCGCAAGCCGTAGGCGAAGCCCCAGCTCCCGTCATCGAACGCACCAGCCCCGAACAGTTCGGCCGCGTGAACGTGCTCGACATCACCCCGAACGTTGAGAACGGCCTGTTCCCAGCACGCGTGGAGCTCGGCGAAGCATTCAACGTCACCGCACAAGTGTTCATCGAAGGCCGTACCAAGGCCGGAGCGACCGTGTCCGTGCGCAGCGCACGCGGCCGCGAGGTTGAACGTTTCGCCATGACCTGCACCAATCCGGGTCTCGACCGTTGGGAAGCCATGGTCAAGATCGGCGAGCACAGCGATCTGAAGCCGTGGGATGCCGACTATGCCGCCGTCAAGCGTAAGCTGGGCGAATGGCAGATCGTGGTTGAAGGCTGGGAAGACACCTACCAGTCTTGGCTGCACGACGCCGCCATCAAGGTTGAAGTGAACGACGACGTGGAGAATGCGCTGGAATCCGGCGCACGGCTGCTCGCGCGTTGGGCCGACGCGAAGGATTCCAAGCTTTCCGCAGCCGACAAAAAGGTGCTGCGCGACGCCGCCAAGGCCATGGAAGACAAGTCGCTGAGCGCCGAAGAGCGTCTCGCCGCAGCCCAGAGCAGCGACATCGAACGTCTGCACGAAACCAACCCGCTGCGTGACGGTCTGTCCGAGTCGAATCCGCAGCGTTTCCGCGTGGAACGCCCGAAGTCCAGCTTCGCCTCCTGGTATCAGTTCTTCCCGCGTTCCGAAGGCGCCTACTACGGCGAAGACGGCAAGATCGTTCCCGGCAACCTCAAGACGTCGGTCGCCGGCTTGGAACGTGCCGCAGCCGAAGGCTTCAACATTGTGTATTTGCCGCCGATCTTCCCGATTGGCGTGACCAACCGCAAGGGACGCAACAATTCCCTGGTAGCCGGCCCGAACGATCCGGGCTCCCCGTTCGGCATCGGTTCCGAACTGGGTGGCCACGACACCGTTGACCCGCAGCTTGGCACCATGGACGATTTCAAGGCATTCTGCGAGCGCGCCCACGAGCTGGGCTTGGAAATCGCGCTTGATTTTGCCCTGCAGTGCTCTCCTGACCACCCGTGGGTCAAGGCACATCCGAACTGGTTCCGCACCAAGCCGGACGGCACCATCGCATTCGCCGAGAATCCGCCAAAAAAGTATCAGGATATTTACCCAATCGACTTCAATGCCGACATGGAAGGCATCGAAAAAGAAGTCGAACGCATTATGGATCTGTGGGTCAAGGCGGGTGTGACGATCTTCCGCGTTGACAATCCTCACACCAAGCCGGTGCGTTTCTGGCAGGATGTGATCGCCGCCGTTACGAAGAAGCATCCGGAAGTGCTATTCCTCGCTGAGGCGTTCACCCGCCCGGGCATGATGCGCGCGCTGAGCTATGTGGGCTTCACGCAGTCGCACTGCTACTTCCCGTGGCGCAACACCAAGGAAGAGCTCGAAGAGTACTTCGAAGAGACCAACGGCGATGGCGGCTTCTACCAGCACAACACGTTCTGGCCTACCACTCCGGATATTCTCACCGCCTACCTGCGAGACAACGGCATCGCCGGTCACGCGGTGCGTGCGGTGCTCGCCGCTATGGGTAGCCCGAGCTGGGGTATTTACAACGGCTACGAGCTAATCGAAAACAAGCAGCGTCCGGGCTTCGAAGAGCAGATCGACAATGAGAAGTACGAAGTCAAGGTGCGCGATTGGGACAGCACCGAAAAGTACGGTATCGCCGAACTGCTGACTTCGCTCAACAAGATTCGTGACACTCACCCGGCATGCCGCAGCTACCACAATTTGCACATTCTGCCGAGCGACGATGCGGGCGTGATTGCATTCCTGCGCCAGACCCCGGCCGAGCTGACCGGCACCGGCAAGGCAGACACGGTGATTGTGATCGTAAACCTTGACGGCCACAACGCGCACCAGTCCATCGTGCATGTGGAGCTTGGCGACTTCGGTTTCGCCACCGACAAGCCGCTCAAGGTACGCGAAGAGCTGACCGGACGCGAGTTCGATTGGGGCTGGGACAACTACGTCTCGCTGGCACCGTGGGCCGACGTGGCGCACGTGCTGACGGTGGTCGAGGACTGAGTGAGTTTGGGTGCTAGGCACTCTGCCTAGCACCCAGCCAGCGCAAAACACATAGATCAAGGGCGGGTTGAAGACGTTTCTCACGTTTTCAACCCGGCTTTGTGCATTCCGTAGGTGGTTTTTTTGATTCCGTAGGTGCTCTCCGGTCAATCCACGCAAACAGAATGGCTGAAATCAAGCCTTTTTGCCGCAGGGATACCAGAGCCAACCACCTACGGAAGAGCAAAACCACCTACGGAATTGTTCTTCCAACGTTCCAAGGCAGGATAGTCAATCACAATCGGCCAAAAAGATGTTGACCAGCGAGCGCATCACGCCTTATCTCCCCAGCACTGAGCACCATTCATATAGGTATCCGGAAAATGGTGCCGATATGGCGCGAAAGCGGGTATTCTAAGTAACGAACTACTGCTGATCATTCGATCAAGGAGAAAACAATGGCAGAAACCTTCAACGTCGTGGTGGAGATCCCGCGCGGTTCCAAGAACAAGTACGAAGTGGATCACGAGACCGGCCGCGTGTTCTTGGATCGTACCCTGTTCACTTCCATGGGTTACCCGGATGACTATGGCTACATCGACGGCACTCTGGGTGAGGATGGCGATCCGCTCGACGCACTCGTCATGATTCCGAACTCCGTGTTCCCGGGCTGCGTGGTGGAATGCCGCGCCGTTGGCCTGTACCACATGGTCGACGAGGCTGGCGGAGACGACAAGGTGCTGTGCGTGCCGGCTGACGTGCGTTTCGACGATATCAAGGATGTCGAAGACGTTTCCGAGTACCACAAGGCTGAAATCAAGCACTTCTTCGAGCAGTACAAGGCTCTGGAGCCGGGCAAGGAAGTCCTGCCGGGCGATTACTGGACCGGCGCCGCTAAGGCCGAGGAGGAAATCGTGGCCGCTCGCAAGCGCCTCGCCGAATCCGAAGCTGAGTGATTTCGCCCCTTTCTAGGTAGCGACTTTACGTGAAAAGCCCGTTGACGTATGTACTTACACGTGTCAACGGGCTTTTCACGTATCCAAACGTCCCAAAACCTCCAGATACTGGAAGAAAACGGACAAAACCATGCCCTCCAAGTGTCCGGATTCCTCCAGCGAGTGGAAGAAACAGCCCACAAGCGGGATACACTCATATCACACGCGCATATTCGCTGGGGCCGCTATAGTGAAACACGTAATTCACGGCATGCGAACAGTATTCGCAGAATTCAAAGCCCGCTGGCTGGCGCGGCAGTTCTATGTCGGTACCCCTAGGCGTAGGCGGACGTGAGACTCCGTCGAGGCCCATCCCGTGGGAAACCGGCGGGATGAACCTATATACCAGCTATGTTGGTTCGAATACTATTCATTGCCGTTTCCGTATCTATGGACGCGTTCGCCGTGTCCATCGGCAAAGGCCTCACCGTCAAAAAACTGCGTGGCCTCGACGCGTTCAAAACCGCCCTCTGGTTCGGCGGATTTCAGGCGCTTTTCCCGCTGCTCGGCTATTTCGCCGCGTCCACGTTCAGTAAATACGTGACCGCCGTCGACCATTGGATTATTTTCGGTCTGCTCGCCCTCATCGGCGGCAACATGGTGCGTGAAGCATTCGAAGAGGATGAGGAAAACGCCAAGGAAACCGCTGATTTCGATTGGAAACACATGCTTCCGCTCGCCGTGGCCTGCAGCATCGACGCATTCGCCGTGGGTGTCAGCTTCGCATTCATGACGCTGAACATTTGGATTTCAGTGATCATCATCGGCGTCACCACAGGCCTGTTCTCCGCAGCCGGCCTGTATATCGGCCGCGCATTCGGCTCGCACTGGCAGAAACCCGCACAGATCGCGGGTGGCGTCGTACTCATTCTGATCGGTGTGAAAGTACTGCTGGAACATCTCGGATTCCTCGCATAACAATCGCAAGTCAGATAAAAACAGATATACTACAGCAAAAGCCCGTAATCACACATGATTACGGGCTTTTGCATTACGAATTATTGTAAAAAGATTATTTTCTTATGATTGCTTTCCCACGATTGAAAGAATCGCATTACCAAAGTATGACGTTCGCATACGATGCAAGACCGATCACAATTCCGGAAATCATAACCGGCAGCAGCGCGATGCCGATCCACGGATTCTTGGATTGTGGATCGGGATCGGCATTACGATTCCACCAATACGAGCACGCATCGAGCGCAATGATCAGCAACAGCGACACGATCACGGAGACAGTCCACGCCGGGCTCACGGCAAACTCGGCGGAAGCCGCGTTTTCGCCGGAACGAATCGGCAGCAACGTTGACAAGAAACACCAGCCCGCGCTGCCAATCATGGCAACGCCTTCCACAACATTGTGCGACAGCGAACGAATCAGATGCGTACGGTTCTCACGTGCCATCTGGCGCCCGAACGAAACCACAATCAGCAGGATCAGCAGACCGCCAACACCGGCAATCCAGCCTTCCTGCATCCAAAACGTGTCTTCGTTGCCCAAACCAGCGGGGAAAATCGCACGTCCAAGCATCACCGTCGTGGCACACACCACGGAAAGCAAGCCCGCAACCACGGAAATCACATGACCCACAACACCATCACGGAACGGGTTGAACACGGCAAGCAGCGCAATCATCGCCACGGAAGCCACAACGGTGAACGACACGATTGCAGGCTCTTCCGCATTCCCATAGGAAATGCCGGGAATCAGCGCAAGCACAACCAGCACCACATATGCGGCGATTTGGACGGCAAACACCTTGCCGAACGAGGCTTTCTGAGCCGACTTGACGGCAGCTTTTTCAGAGGCGGTCATTTCGTCCCCTTTTCATGTTTTTCCATAATGTGGTCATTACGTATGCAATACCATTAAATGTAGCCGCAAGTGTCCACATAGTTCAGATAAAATTAGCGAAACGCCGATAACACACAACAAGAGTACAATCGCGGCAACGATACAAAACCAGTCCAAGAGACAAAGGGAGCTGACGTGACGGATCTGACGCTTATGACGTTCGCTAGCGACCCAGCTACCGTGCTTCCTTCTCTGGCGTTGCTTTCCCACCGTGTGCGCGTGCTGCCGATGGATGCGGCGAGTCTGGTGAAAATGCCGGAAAGCACCATTCTTTTCCTTGACGCGCGAGATGACTTGGCCACGGCGAAAACGCTGTGCCGCCTGATTCACGCCTCCGGACTTTCCACGCCAATCGTGCTCATCCTCACCGAGGGCGGATTCACCGTGGTCAATTCGCAGTGGGGCATCGCCGACGTGGTAGTGGCGTCCGCCTCTCCGGCCGAGGTCGAGGGACGTCTTCGCTTGGTGTCGGAGCGTGGCAACTCGCCGGTCAACGCAATGTATGGTTCCGGTGAATCGGGCGTGCAGAACGAAGACGGCATGATCCACTCCGGAGACTTGGTAGTGGATACCAACGGCTACACGGCAAGTCTGCACGGGCATCCAATCGACTTGGCATACAAGGAGTTCGAGCTCCTCAAGTATCTCGTGCAGCATCCGGGGCGCGTGTTCACCCGCGCGCAGCTGCTGCAGGAGGTGTGGGGCTACGACTATTACGGCGGCACCCGTACGGTTGACGTGCATATCCGTCGCCTTCGCGCCAAGTTGGGCGGCGAATACGAGCATGTGATCGGTACTGTGCGCAATGTCGGCTATCGTTTCGACCCTCCCGAAGAGGAAGAGAGCGAAGCTGCAGCTAAGGATGCCGCGGCCCGTAACGCTTCGAACGAAGGCTGATTTTCTTACTATCCGCTTGTTTTTCAGACGATTTGCAATACTTGCGATTGTTGCAATTGTCTGCGATTTGGCTGTCGGCTATTTCACTTTCGTGCGTGCGGTTGCACTATTCATGCGACGGTAGACTGGTAACGTGCCCAAGGAATCGAAACAAGCGCGACTGTCACGCATGCATCAGGAATACGCAGTATTGTGCGAGGAGATTCCGCATCCGAAGTGCGCGCTGAATTTTTCGAATCCTTTTGAATTGCTGGTGGCGACCGTACTGAGCGCACAAACCACCGACAAGCGGGTGAATATGGTCACGCCGGAATTATTCGACGAATATCCGGGACCAGACGCACTTGCGAGCGCCAATCCCGAACATGTGGAAAGCATCATTCATTCCATCGGATTTCATCATACGAAAGCAAAGAATATCATCGGACTTTCTTACGCATTGTGCGAACGGTTCGATGGCGAAGTGCCGCAAAATATGGACTCTTTGACAAGTCTGCCAGGCGTGGGGCGCAAAACCGCGAATGTGGTGCTTGGGAATGCTTTTGGCATGCCGGGTTTTCCTGTTGACACTCATGTGATTCGTGTGACCGGTCGACTGCGCTGGCGTTCTGATTGGGCGAGCGGCTCTCCTGACCCCAAGGCCATTGAACGTGAGATCACCGCATGCTTCCCGCCCGAGGAGTGGACAGATCTGTCTCACAGGCTGATACTGCACGGTCGTGCCATATGCCATGCTCGCAAGCCGGACTGCCTGAACTGCCCGCTTAACGACACCTGTCCCAGCGCATTCGCAGCGTAGTTCCGTATCGGACCTTCCAACGGGGGGTTCTCCCACCCACTGGAACAATAACCCCGTAGATGCAGCACCCGCTGTAGCACGTGTCAACTAGACTCGGCAGCATGGAAGACACCATGGAAGAAGAAAACGGGCGTGAAGCCAAGCTAAAAGCCGAAATCACGCGGTGGCTGGTCTTTTTCGGCGTCGCCATCATGCTCAGCGTCATGACCTGGCTGGGCTGGTCGCTGACAAACCGCAAAAATCCGATCACCTCCTTCACCACGCTCGTTTCAGATTCCTCCGTGGCCATCGGCATTCAGGGCAGCGCGCCGGAATCGCTTGACATTCGCAGCGAACAGGGCACTGCAATAGAGCAGGCGCTGCTCGAAAACGTGTACGAGACCTTGGTATCACGCAGCGAAACGAACAAACTGCAGCCGTCAATCGCCAAATCATGGCAGATTTCCGACGACGGACTGACCTACACGTTCACGCTCAACACCAACATGACCTTCGCCAACGGGCATAAACTCGACTCGTCGGACGTAGTCTGGTCGTTGCAAAACGTCATCAACAATAATTACGTGGGTGCCGACCAGCTCGGCGATCTCAAGGAAATCACCAATCCTGACGAAAACACAGTAGTCATCGCGCTTAATCAGCCAAATCCAAGGCTTTTGCGCGCGCTCAGCGGGCGTGCCGGCATCGTCTATGACGAGGAAAGCAAGGCGAATTACAGTAAAAAGTCCGTGGGATCGGGCCCGTTCACCGTGGCGAGCATGTCGAAATCGCAGATCGTGCTGCAACGCAACGACTCGTATTGGGGCACCAAAGCCGCAGCATCGCAAATAACGCTGTATTACTACGCTTCCGAAGATTCCCTGGTCAGCGCCATGGAAGCCAAGAAAATCAGCATGGCATTGCCGTTGAGCGCATCAGCGGCGGACGAGCTCAACCAGCAAAGCGGCATCAATTCCGACAGCGGCATCAGCTTCGACAAAGTGATGCTCGCCTTCAACAACGGCACCGAAAGTCCATTCTCCGACGAGCAGATCCGTAAAATGACACGGTACGCCATCGACGCCCAATTCATCGCCAAAGACGCTCCGGACGCCTATTCGCCGCTCGGCGGTCCGATCAGCCCGCTGGAAGACGGCTATGAGGACTTAAGCGAACTGTTCCCATACAATCTTGAACAGGGCCAGCAGATGCGCAGCTATTTCGGTGCCTCCTATATCGCCGACATCGATCTGTTAGTGCCCAAGAAATACGAGCAGATCGGCAATACCGTGAAATCGGCGATCGAACAGCTCAATATCGGCGTCAATCTGGAAGTGCTTGATTCCGCGGCACAAGTCACGGAACGCATGAACGCCGGCACGTACAATGTTGCGCTCACCACCATGAGCGGCGAAAACGATGCGAGCGTATTCACCGACGGCCAAAGCATGTTCCATTTCGAAAATGGCGATGCGCAGCAAGCATATGCGGATGCGATGGCGGCCACCAACGACAACGATTATCAGGATCGCATGCGCACGTATGCACGCACCGTCAGCGAGAACGCGGCAAGCGACTGGCTGTACACGCGTAAGAATTTCATTGCGGTAAGCGACCAGTTGCAGGGATATCAGAAAAATCTGACCGACCGGCTGCTTCCGTTAAGCAGAATAAAACTGCACTGATTTTTCTGCGATTATTTCGCGATTTCGGCATTCGGTTGCAGTTCCGTAAGTTGTCACATTCGCTTTCTAGACTAGCGTTTATGACTGAAAGCCAAGATAATACCATCAACGCGAACCTCACGCCGCTGCCCGACAAGGTCGGCGTGGACGGTCTCGAAGATAAGTGGCGCGGAGTCTGGGACGAAAACGAAGTCTACAAGTTCCAGGGCACCCGCGACCGCAAGGCCGTCTATTCCATTGACACCCCGCCGCCCACCGTTTCCGGCCACCTGCACGTGGGCCACGTGTTCTCGTACACGCATACCGATGTGATCGCGCGATTCAAGCGCATGAACGGCTACGATGTGTTCTATCCGATGGGCTGGGACGACAACGGTCTGCCGACCGAACGCCGTGTGCAGAACTATTACGGCGTGCGCGTGGACACCTCCCTCAAGTACGACCCGAATTTCGTGCCGCCGTTCGAAGGTACCGATGGCAAGAAGATCGACGCCAAGGATCAGGTTCCGATCTCCCGTAAGAACTTCATCGAACTGTGCGAAAAGCTCACCGCTCAGGATGAGAAGCAGTTCGAGGCGCTGTGGCGTTCCCTCGGCCTGTCCATTGACTGGACGCAGACCTACCACACCATCGGCGAACACCCGCAGCGCGTGGCGCAGAAGGCATTCCTGCGCAATCTGGCCCGCGGTGAAGCGTACCAGAAAGATGCTCCGGGCCTGTGGGACGTGACCTTCCAGACCGCAGTGGCTCAGGCCGAACTGGAATCCCGCGAATACCCGGGCTTCTACCACAAGGTGGCATTCCGTTTCGAAGACGGCACTCCGATCTACATCGAAACCACCCGTCCGGAACTGCTGGCGGCCTGCGGCGCACTGATCGCACATCCGGACGACGAGCGTTACAAGCAGTATTTCGGCCAGTACGTCTATTCCCCGCTGTTCCATGTGAAGGTGCCGATTCTGGCGCACAAGGCCGCGGAAATGGACAAGGGCGCCGGCATCGCCATGTGCTGTACGTTCGGCGACGTGACCGACGTCGAATGGTGGCGCGACCTGAACCTGCCATTGCGTTCCATCATCCAGCGCAACGGACGCATCGTCATGGACACCCCGGATTGGATCGAAGACGAGGAAGGCAAGCGTGTCTTCCAGGAGACCGCCGGCAAGACGACGTTCTCCGCACGCAAGGTTATCGTCGACGCACTGCGCGAATCCGGTGATCTTGACGGTGAGCCGACTCCGACCAAGCGTATGACGAACTTCTATGAGAAGGGCGACAAGCCGCTCGAAATCGTCACTTCCCGCCAGTGGTACCTCAAGAACGGCGGCACCGATCAGCCGCTGAACGCCGAGCTGATCGAACGCGGACGCGAACTGAACTTCCACCCCGATTTCATGCGCGTGCGTTACGAAAACTGGGTGAACGGTCTGAATGGCGATTGGCTGATCTCCCGTCAACGCTTCTTCGGTGTGCCGTTCCCGCTGTGGTATCCGGTGAATGAAGATGGCACCGCCGATTACGATCATCCGATCGTGCCGAGCGAGGATCGTCTGCCGATCGATCCGACCGACGATGTGCCGGAAGGCTATAGCGAAGACCAGCGCGACGTGCCTGGCGGCTTTACCGCAGAGCCTGACATTATGGATACGTGGGCGACCTCGTCGCTCACCCCGCAGATCGTGACCCGTTGGGAAGAGCCAGGTGAAGAGAACCAGGCGATTTTCAATGCCACGTTCCCGATGGATCTGCGCCCGCAGGGTCAGGACATCATTCGTACCTGGCTGTTCTCTACCGTGGATCGCGCGCATCTTGAGAACAAGTGTCTTCCGTGGGCCAATGCCACCCTGTCTGGCTGGATTCTCGATCCGGACCACAAGAAGATGTCGAAGTCCAAGGGCAACGTGGTCGTGCCAGACAAGCCGATCAAGCAGTTTGGTGCCGACGCGGTGCGTTATTGGGCCGCTGCGGCACGTTTGGGTCTGGATGCCACCTACGACGAAGGCCAGATGAAGATCGGCCGCCGTTTGGCCATCAAGTTGCTCAACGCCACCAAGTTCGCGCTGGCCATCGGCCGTGAGGATGAGAACCATCATGTGGGCGCTCCGGCAACCGCAAGCTGGAACCCTGCCGACGTGACCGAGCCGCTGGACCGCGCAGCCATGGCCAAGATGGCCCTCGTGGTGCGCGAAGCCACCGAAAGCCTCAACAACTACGAGCATTCCAAGGCTTTGGAAGTCATCGAGAACTACTTCTGGCAGTTCTGCGACGATTACATCGAACTGGTTAAGAACCGCGCATACGGCACCGCTGACGCCACCGGCCGCGTGCCAAGCGAGAAGGCTGTGAAGTCCGCCCGCACCGCGCTGGGACTGGGCTTGGATGCCTTCGCACGCCTGCTAGCACCGTACCTGCCTTACGCCACCGAAGAAGTGTGGAGCTGGATGCATGAGGGCGAAGGCTCCGTGCACCACGCCGCATGGCCGAAGGCTGAAACGTACGATGCGGCCGCCGCAGCCGTCTCCCCGGAGCTGCTCACCCATGCCGGTGAAGCTCTGGCCGCGCTGCGTGGTATCAAGTCGAAGGCTAAGGTTTCGATGAAGACTCCGATCCTTTCCGTGCAGCTGGGCGTTTCCGACGAGGCACGCAAGTCCATCGAAAGCGCATTGGACGATATCGCCGAAGCTGGGCGTGTGACCGGACCGATCTCCTTCACCTCGCCTGCAGCAGCCGAAGGCGAGGATGAGGCCGCCACCGACGTGACAATCGCTGAAAGCGAGCTGGGCGAGCCGCCGGCAAAGAAACCTAAGAAGTAATATTCTGAAATCATATCGGCCGGTGGTTCTCACGGGACTGCCGGCTGACGGTAAAGCCTTCTTTTGGATTGCCCCGCATTGCGGATTTCGGTATCGCAAAAGGAGGTTTTATCGTATTCTTATGCTTTTGGCGAGACATGACGGGCATATGAACCCCGTATTCGAAAAACCGGAAAATCACATTCCCTGCCAGAATATGTACCCCCGTACTCGAAAAGCCGCATTCCCGATGCGTAATCGCAGTCAACGCACGAAAGAGGGCATCAAAGCGGCGTTCCAAGCCGAAATACGTACCCCCGTATCCGAAAAAACCGGGAAAACCAATCCAAATCGCTCTTATTCATGAACGGGGGCCGCGCCAAAACAACCACAAATCGCACCCGCCAGCGGAAACAGCCAATCTACAGTATCGGAACAGCCAGCAAATACTGCGCGACGCCAGTCGCCTTTGCGGAGCCAGCCGACAGTCCAGACTGCATCGCACCGTCCAAAATCTCGGCCGCAGCAGCCAACTCAACCGTCTCGTCGATCAAATCGCCATTATTTGGCGCAAACTCGCCTTGCGCCAAACCGTAGCCCGAAATCGGCATTGAGCCGGCGGATTCGGAACCGTCATCCGAAGCGGCGAAATCGTCCTTCTTCGTGGAGCCATCCACTCCCCCAACCTTCGCCACGTTCTTCGACGTGGCGTCCGCGGCCGCGCCGAATGACGGACGCAATCCACCCGCATAGCTCATCACATCGTCCATGCTGATGGCATTCTTGTCGTCAACCAAGCTGGAGGAATCGGCGGCATCGCCCTTGGCCTGCACCCGTTCCGCCTTGCGCTGAGCCTTGACGCGCGACTTCTCGGCCTTCGCGCACAACGCACGCCCAGCCGAAACGGCACGCATTGAATCAAGCACCGAAGAGCCGTCAGCAGCGTTGGCATCCGATGTCTCGTCATCCGAATCCAGCTGGTCAGCAAACCGCACGATGATCTGATGGAACGCGCTGGCCTGCCCGATGTGCTCGCTAGCGTCCGCCAACGCGGTCATCGCGGCGGAGACCTTGTCGGATGCGGTTTTGAGCTTCTCATTGCCCTTGATGCCGGCGCGCACGTCGGCGATCGCCTGGTTTTCGTATTCGGACGCGGTGCTGGTGGTGGCGCCCAGTTCCTTGAGTCGAGCCGTGTATGCGTCGGTGAAGTCCATCGAATACGGAATCATCGCGGAGGACAGCTGTGACTGGCCGACGCTGTAATCCTTGGAGCCGCGCTGCTGCTCCTCACCCGCGCGTTTGCCGAGCTCTCTCATCAGCCCGGATGTGCCGCTCTGTTTGATGGTGCGGATCACCTCGTCGACCGCATCAGCGGCACCAATATGTCGGTAGGCGGCGCTCACGTCGTTGACAGCGTTGGCAAGATCCGCCACGGACTTGGCTACGGGGGTGTCGCCGTTCAGCTCGGATGCGGTGCCGAGAATGGCGGACAGCTGCGTGGAATTACCGAGTGAGCCGGACAGATGCGTGGTATACGAGCCGACATACGCCTCGACATAGGTGTCGAACGCCTGCTCATGCGCTTTGGAACGCGTTGAGATAGTCTGTTTGGCGATCGCTTTTTCGTTGTCCCGAAGCTTTTCCAGTTGAGAAATGAGCTTGCGATTGCGCTGCGAACCAACGTTGGTCAACCCGTCCACCAGCGTCGCCGCACGCTTGGCGAGATCAGGCAGCGATTGGCCGGCATCGCCATCCACCGCGGCGACGGCCAGCGCGCTCATGGAGAAGCGATTCGCCGTCACATACGTGTTAAATGTCAGATCTTCACCGGGTTTGCCGGCTGCGGCCACCAGTGTCGAGGTGTTGTCCGACGAAACGGCCACACCGTCGTCAGCGGTCACGTCATTGCCGACGCGGCTGGGGATGGTGAAAGCGACGATCGGTGTCAAATCGGCCGTTTTATCGGCATCAACGGCATGCAGGGTGATACGCACGCCAACCATTCCGGAAGCGCCGGAAATTTCGGAAGCGCTCACATTGGGACCGTCAAGAGTGAATGTGGCGGACACTTTCCACGGCATTGACACAGTGCCTTTGGGAACGCGCTGTGATGCGTGCGATGCAGAAGTTCCGCTTTGGGTCAGGAAAAGACGGCCAGGCTTGTCGATGGATTCATACGCGCTCATCACGTCACTTTGCGTCGCCTCGACCGCATATTGCCTGTTCTGCCGCACGGCCGTCGCCACGTTGACCGCATCGACGGCCGCGACCGGAATCGCGGCGACAAGCACCACAGCAGTAGCTGCGGAAAGATGGCGACGGACGTCCCGTGGATGAATCGTAAGTGCGTGACGCATGCCGGACCTCGCAATCGCAATCGTAATTCCATTCCAAAGCATTCAATGTAATGCCCGGCATGCCCCGAAATACTTGTTTTCCGCCGAAAACAGACAGGTCAGGCGAATACGTCGAGCACGCCCGGATCTCCACCGTTTTCGGCAATGCGCTTATGCCTACGCTTGGCTTCGGTCACCACGAATTCGCGATACATTTCGGCGATCTCAGGGTCAAGACCCGCGTCGACGGCAATGCGATGCAGACGTTCAATCTGGTAGTTCTCACGCTTGTGATCGGCCGGTGCAAAGCCTGCACGCGCCTTCAGCACGCCCACTTGGGACGTGTATTTGAAGCGTTCCGCCAGCAGGGAGACGATGGCCGTATCGACATTGTCGATTGACTGGCGCAACGCGGCGATTTTCGCCACGGCGTCGGCGACCTCAGGATTGCTTTGCGCGGTACTCGCATCGATGACGGTTTCGGTTTCGTGTTCTTCTTCTGGCCGAAGCCAGTCGTGTTCGCTATCGCTCATGCATACAAGACTACCGCGCGAATGTCACTTGGAGAAGTACCGTTGCAGCACAATCGTGGTTTCAGTGCTCACCGGCACCGTCTGATGGATGACATTCAGCAGGTCCTCAAGCTTGCCTGGCGAGGCCGCGCGCACCGTCAGCATGTAGCTGGGAGAACCGGCAACGGAATCGCACGACATAATGCCGTCGATATTCTGCAACTTGTCGGGAATCTCGGATTCCTTGGAATAGTCGATCGGCGTCACCGCAATATAGGCGCGCACGGCAAGCCCGCGCCTCTCATCGTCGATGACGGCCTTGTAGCCGAGAATCACATCGCGACGTTCCAACTTCTGTACGCGCGACTGCACCGCGGAAATCGACAGTCCCGTAGCGTCCGAAAGCTGGGACAGCGTGGCGCGGCCATCCTCCTCCAACATGCGGAGAATGGTCTCGTCGATATCGTCGAATTGGGCCACGTTCGCGTGCGTGGTGTCGGGTTCGTTGCCGTTGCCTGTCATACATACCCCTTTCCAACAAGCATTCTGCATCGGCCTGGCGGGACCGACTCCCCTATGCAGCTCACAGTTCGTCCATTACCATACCCACCCCAACACACAATCCGTCAACCGCGTTTTCGTAATATTTCCTACGAATTTCGATTTTCAATCACTTGTCTTTTATTTTTTACACATCTCCCCTTGTAATGCAACATGATTTTCGTCTTTCAACTTTTGCTTTCGTATTTTTTAGCATGTCGGAATTTATGTATCGCATGTCCACAACGTGATCACCCATGCATCTGCAATGCCCTGAGGATATGCGAAAGGGTCGTATGACAATTGCCATACGACCCTTGGCTTGCTTACCGCAAATTGCGATCACTCGCGACTAATTGCGATCAATTGCTGCCGTTATTCGCGTTATTGCTGCTTTGCTGAATCAGCGACGCCATGAAGTCACGGTTGGTCGCGGTCTTCTTCAGACGTGGCACGAGCGTCTGGTAGGCCTGCTCAGGTTCGAGACCGCCAAGCAGTCGGCGCAGACGGTAGATAATCGGCAGTTCCTGCGGATCGGTGATGAGCTCCTCGCGGCGGGTGCCGGAAGCGTTCACATCAATGGCCGGGAATAGGCGCTTGTCTGCCAGTTCGCGGCTCAGGCGCAGTTCCATGTTGCCGGTGCCCTTGAACTCCTCGAAAATCACCTCGTCCATCTTGGAACCGGTTTCCACCAGAGCGGAGGAGATGATGGTCAGGGAACCGCCGTTTTCAATGTTGCGGGCGGCACCGAAGAACTTCTTCGGCGGGTACAGCGCTTGGGCGTCAACACCGCCGGAAAGGAT